>Ga0209084_1000013_pt1 | contig 192385 bp, 224 predicted proteins | sample C_130820_MF_Meta_FD_187309 | JGI IMG/M metagenome (GOLD analysis project Ga0209084, IMG submission 187309) | Freshwater microbial communities from Lake Croche, Canada to study carbon cycling - C_130820_MF_MetaG (SPAdes) (version 2) | ecosystem: Environmental > Aquatic > Freshwater > Lake... | reverse complement strand
AATCTACATCTAAACTCATTTTATTTCCTTAGAATTATCCGCACGATCTTTGTCTTCCCGTAGTTCGACAAATACTGGGAGGAACAAACTTTCTTCGCCAGTTTTATTTTTAATCCTAGCATTGTATTTGATAGCGACAATCTTCCCAAGAAGATCCTTCTCTTTATACGATTTGCGATGCGTGTCATTGAATCCACTTCCTACATTAACTTTAACAATACCATCGGCAGACTCGCAGATTATTGCACCGAGCCAATCAGGTTTCTTTTTGTGTGGCTCAGTTCCAACAATTTTCAAATCACATTCGAGTTCGCCTTTGAACTTAATTTGGTGTTTTGCTCGTTTATCTTCCCAAACACCTGAGCCATCTTTCAAGATAATACCTTCTAAACCCTGCGCAAGATATCCCTCAAAAATTTCTGTTGCTTCTTCAAGCGTATTTACAACATCACTGGTAACTATCCAGATTTTCTTTTCGGTTTTAAATGGAACAACATCTAGAATTGCTTTCAATTTAGAAAACCTACGAGAGTAGGGTGTATCGCAGTATGAATCTTCAAACAAAACATAGGGAACAGCATCCCATACTGAAGCATGAACCATGTCTGCTTCTTTCGCTGAGATAGTTCCCTTAACAGCCTTGTTTAAAATTCCATTACCTGTTTGACGATCCATAAATTGACAACCATCAGGATCCATTACCATTAACTCACCATCAAATACCATGTCTGATCCAGCAGCAATGGCAATAAACTGATCTTTCAAGTCTGTATCTAACAAGATTTCTTTACCATTACGACTGCGGAATTCACAAGTTTCGTTTTTGACGATAGCATTAAATCTCATACCATCCATCTTCAACTGCGCATAGGCAGGGAATTTGATTTTATCAACCAACTTCTGCTCGTATCCTGAACACAACATAACAGGATATTCTTTGATGAGTCCTGGCCAAACAGCATTCGCTGTCGAGATAGAAACACCACACATCAAATCTTTCTTAATGATACGCTCAAGCACCTTTGCGTCATCAGCTGAAACCAACTCAAGCACTTCGGTCAGCTTATCAATGGCAGCATTGCCAGTGACCAAACGATTACACAACTGATAGAGATACGGAAACGCATCTTTCAAATTAAGATTTACGCTTGTATGATTTGGTTTATATGCAGGAATCTTACGCTGATAAAAATTCGTGAAGGGATCTAACGCCAAAGAAATAACTTGACGCAGAACAACATCGTTGACATTTGTTTTCAGTGTGTCAAGTTTAAAGTTGCGAGAATTATCCGCAGCCAACTCATTAAAAAATTTGTTTAGATTCACATTAACCCCTTCTCATTGTCGCAATCGCAACTGCTTCTTCATCACTAAAAATTGGAACGGCATTGCTTTTATGCATGGTACCGATACCTTTTACCTTTGTACCTGTATAAACAGGGTTTGGCTTTTTGAAACATGGTGCGCCAGTAAAAGGAAGACTCGGAATCTTAGGTGTCTCACGACAAGCAGGTTTCCCGAGGAAGTCTGACTCACTGAGTTTCTGGTGCTTTTGTGGAGCAGTCGAAGTCTTTGTGGCATACTTCTTTAACATGTTTTCCCAGTCCTCACGCAACTTGCGTGCTTTGGCATCTGGCTTACGCTTTTTTGATTTTCCTAAATTTGTATGAAGCATTTGCATAAAAATTCCTTACTTTTTCAAGTCGATAGAATAATTATACCGCATTTATGAATTAATAGCAAGCAAAAAAATGCCCCACGCTGGGTGGGGCTTGCAGGATGATAGATAACCCTTTACTCTGTAGGGGTATCCCTTTTTGATCCTTTTTCGTGTCTTGGTGGTGCCTTTTTAGACTCCATCTCAGCATCTACCATAAGACGCAAGAATGCTCCACGGACATGTGGGTCAACAAAACTTGCAGCCATACGCTTTGCAGTTTTGCTTAATTTAAAATTCTTGTCAGGTTTATTCATTTAATTCTCCGTAAGTTCATTTACAAAATTCAACAGTAAGTCATGGTGTCGACCACCATTATAGTATTTATGTATGTATTGCCATGGTTTCTGAAACCAGTACTCAGGTGCTTCAGGATGACAGCCAATTAATCCTATCCTACCTTGTATGATTGCCATAGGATCATTGTTTGCGTAGCGAGCAATTACTTTAAATTTTTCTTCATCACCGATTAGTGCACAACCATCATAGAAGTACATATCTTCTTGTTGATTGTTCCATGTTACTGAAGCTACTGTTCCGTAGCTTCTTTTTATGTCAGCATTTGATTGCTTTATATATTGAACAGGATTGACATCATCAAGTATATCGAAGTAACGCTTTCCAGCCCAATAAGCACCCATGCAAATGCCAAGGTAATGGCCACCACTCTCCAAAAATCTGGCGACTCGATTCGATCTGGTTCTAGTGAAGAAATTAGGATATGAGTCGCTATCCCCAATCCCGCCAGGAAAAGCAATAACATCAAGATTGTGAAAGAAATTATCATCATCTAACTCCTTCTCTTCGAATATTCGAATTTGGTACTCAGAGGATAACGCATGCACCATTGCATATGCGCAATCTTCAGAACATTCTGGATGTCGCATAAACAGTGCGAGGTGTTTCATGTTTTGTTTACTAAATTTTCTTTAAATATTTTCCAAGCATTATCCCATGTCCAACGCTGACTACCTTCTAAAACTCTTTCTCTACTTAATTGCAAACATCCATCAACAGCGTGTTTTAAGTTTTCGTTCATGAAACCAGTTTCCGCTTGATCAATAACATCAAGTGGACCATCACAAGGAAACGCAGCAACTGGAGTACCACAAGCCATGGCTTCAATCATTACAATACCAAAGGTTTCCCAACGAGATGGAAACACAAATACTTCTGCGTTGGCATAATATCGTGCCAGATCTACGCCAGTCTTAAACCCCGTAAAATGGACACTAGGATATTGTTTCTTATAAGTTTCAAGCATTGGTCCATCGCCTACCATTATCTTTTGATATCCAGGATACTCTAACTCAAAAAATGCTTCTAAATTCTTTTCTTTACTCACACGACTAACACACAGCAAATATTTTGCTAGTAATTCTTCTCTAAGGTTAGGTGTAAAGATTTCTCTATCAACACCACGAGTCCAAGAAATAACTTCTCCATCGAATCCATGTGATTTTAAATCCTTGACCATAGTGTCAGTAGTAGTTAGAACTTTACCACTATGCTTATGAAACCAACGAACAAATCGCCAAGTAATCCATTCTGGTATACCAAATAACTTCTTTAAACCTTCAGGAAACTTAGTATGGTAAGCAGTATTGTGCCTAATATTATGTTTTGAAAGATATGCTCTAGCCCACAAACCCAAAGTACCCTCTGTGGCGATATGGATATGATTCGGATTAATCTCCTCGATCTTTTTCCAAATTTTCCACGGGAAGGTAATCTTGACTTCGTTGTAGCCAGGACAATCAACATAGCGGAAGCACCTGGGATCAATATAATCCACAGTATAACCATCGCGAATCGCGCATGCTTCAATGTTCTTGTAGGTCGTAACAACACCATTGATTTGATCAGGTAAGTTATCAGTTATAATTAAAATCTTTTTGGTCATTGAACTGTTTGAGTATGTTTATGCTTTAGTGATTTCTTCAACGCTTTCAACCACAACTTCTTTTCTTTGATCTTGTCGTGGCTCACGCACGCTTGATACATCTTCTTTACTATCTTGCGAACTTTCATGGTCATTCTCCTTGGTCCAAGTTATAATTTCCCATTTACCGTCATGATGCTCAACAAGAGCAGTACATGACTCAACCCAGTCACCATCATTCATATATATCACGCCATCAATCTGTTTGATTTCAGCATGATGAATGTGGCCACAGATTACTCCATCGTAACCTCGCTTCTTACAATAACCAGCAAGATTGCGTTCAAACTGAAACATAAAGTCCGATGCTTTCTTTACTTTATGCTTTAAATATTTACTCAGCGACCAATACCCAAAACCCATTTTATGACGAACCCAATTGAAACGAGAGTTCCAATCAAGAACTAGATCGTATAGTTTATCACCAAGAAATGCAAGCCATGGAGCAAGTCTAGTAATACCATCAAATAAATCACCATGCGTTATTAGATAATGCTTACCATCTGCGCCAATATGTTCTGTTTGATTTTTAATTTCAATCAGACCAAAAGAAAATCCGTATGGGATCATTGGTCTTAAGAATTCATCATGATTACCTGCAACGTATATAACTCTTGTGCCACGTTTGGCGTGACCAAGGATTCTACGAACTACATTAGTATGAGATTGTTTCCAACGCCACTTGTTCTGCTGAATTTTCCAAGCATCAATAATGTCCCCAACCAAATATAGAGTATCACACGTATTATGTTTGAGGAAATTATTTAACTTAGCTGCTTGACAATCACGAGTACCTAAGTGAACATCACTTATGAATATCGTGCGGTATTTCATACACTAAACGAACTACCACATCCGCAGGTTGATTTTGCATTTGGGTTCGATATAACAAACTGTGAACCTTTTAATTTGTCGCTGGTAAAGTCAATGGTTGCATTCTCAAAGTAAGTCATGCTCATGGCATCAACTACAAGATTGTCTATAACAAAGTCATCTTCTTCTTTATCTGCTTCAAGTGTAAACCCATAGTTAAATCCAGAGCAGCCACCACCAGTGATAAATGCCCTTACATATTTCATGGATGGTTCATCTAAAAGAATTTCGGTAAGTTGTTGTTTTGCTGATTCAGTTAAATTTATCATACACACTCACATTTCAATTGATAGTCATGTATCGCTGCTTTAATTGCATCTTCTGCAAGTATTGAGCAGTGAATCTTAACAGGTGGTAATGCTAGTTCTTCGGCAATCTGAGAGTTGCGTAAATTAACAGCATCGTTAATGTGCATCCCCTTAACCCATTCTGTAACCAGCGACGAACTGGCGATTGCTGAACCACAGCCATATGTCTTGAACTTAGCATCTCTAATAATACCATTTTCATCTACCTTAATTTGTAGTTTCATCACATCACCACAAGCAGGTGCACCAACCATACCAGTTCCAACTGATGGATCGTCTTTATCTAGAGAACCCACATTACGTGGATTTTCATAGTGGTCGATTACTTTATCAGAGTAAGCCATTATTTCTTAGGGTGTTTACCACCACACACTGGACAACCTTCATCTGTACTAAACATTATTTTCTCGCAATCATTGTTTGAATTTTTTCTTGAATTATCTTTGCCCAAAAAGGCTGTGGAAAGTTCCAACCAACAAATGCCCCAATTGCTACCCAAAATAGTGTATCTAACATTTAAGTCTCCTTTAGTCGTCAGAAGCAGTCGCACCACACTTGGCACGCTTTGCTTTAGTTAGTGCTCCATAATCAACTGGCCATTCTTTTCCTGGAGTCAATTCTATAGCACCTTGTGGGAAAGCATATGTAACACCAGCTGTTTGCATAATCTGAGCAACTGGCATACGGAATTTAGTTAAATCGTTACCTAAATTTGGATATGGAGCAACATGGGGAAATGACCAGCCAGCAATTTCTTTAGTTTGGTTGTTGATAACAATCTTATAGAAAGCATGTGGCACAACTACACCATTACCGATACGCTTGTCAGTTGCGTTATATAATCCACCGACATATACTGTGTATGATTGATTGCGTTGAACAACCCAACCACGAACTGATGTTTCTAATAGTTTCCAAATACCACGATTTAGTGAACCTGCTTGTGGGCTCATGTTGGTCATAAGGAATGATTCAAACTCTACTTGTGTGTTCCAAGATAGATCGCCATCAGGTGCCATATGTCCTTTATCGTAATTAGTTCCAACATAGTCAGCAGGAACAGCACCATTAGGAACATACTGATTGGCGGCAAAAGCATTAGTACGAGCCACACAACCCAACGCATTTTGTGGAAGTAGTTCATAGGTTACAAACCTTGGTAGTTTGGCAGGGGCATCATAGCCAACTAGATATGCCTGTTGACATAGTGGTTGAACACCAGCTGCTTGAGGGAATCCATAGGGTGCGTGGACTTGGCACTGTTGGATAGGGAAAGGTGCTCGTTGAGTCCAAGAGAAGGCACTAAGACTTGTTACACACAGTAGAATTGCTAAGATCTTTTTCATTAATTTCCAATCATTGGGTTATGGGTTACTCATCTATTTAGCGTCCAACATAGCGTTTTGGTGCAGCATCTTCTCTTCTTTGGCTTTCAGTTTTAGGAAATAATTCATTCCCAAACTGTGGATACTTTTGTTGTCGATCGTATGCCACCCACATAAACATACCAGCCATCGTAAACATAATGAATAAAATTGCAACACCAACCATAAATTCTACATGCAATTGCTTGCGTCTTGCTCTACGACGTTTCTCTTGTACAGCCTGTATTTGAATTTGCTTTGTGAGGAGAACCTTTTGTTCAGCACCCAGCTTCTTCATCATTGCGTTAACATCAGTCCAAAGTGCACCAAGTTCTGGCGGACTTTGATAAATCATCAATTCTTGTAACTCAGTACCCATCTGCTCTAACTGTTTCTTCATTAGAACACGTTGAAGAGCACGCTTACCTAGACTCGCATCACCTGTGTATACTTCTGTTTTACTTCGTTTCTCTTCTTCTTCAAATACTGCTATACACTTATAGTAGTTGTCGTAGTATACGCCAAGATGATCACCGATCTCACCATAGATATTGTTGGTTTCGGCAGACTTTTTGTTTAACTCAACTACACGAGTTTTTTCTTCTTGAAATTGTTTTTTGGCTTCTGGAGATGGAGCCTTACCCTTGGCTGCGTAAGCATCATGGAACTGGTGATCTAGATCTTTGAGAACATCTTTTACATCCCCAGCTGCACCCTTTATATCTTTATAAAGTTTGCACCCTGCTTTGACAGCTGAAACTGCCCCATTCGCCAAAGCAAAGAGTGTTAACGGATCCATCTAAACCTTTACTTCTCATTTCTATATTTTGTCTCTATTAAATTTCTTATTTCTAAATTATCGGCAGTGCCTAGCCATGCAGAGAGGTTATTGTAGATCAGAGTAAGTTCTTCTTTATTGCATCTGTTTTTCTTTACCCATAATAATGTTAATTGTTTACGTTCGCTTGGCTCATGCACTGTAAAACTTATATGCTTAAACTCTCCGATATTGCATGATATTTCTGCTTCTTGCGATGAAGTAGTAGCAGTTACACACAACAACAGGAACAAAAGAAATTTCATTCATTTGTCCATCTCTTCTGATGCTAGTTTTATTGCAGTTTTTATAGAAGGTAAGTCCTTTGGTTCTTCTTTCCATGTTAAACTAATGTAACCAGCGAAAGATCCAACATCTGGGGGAACTGCGCTTCGGCATATGAATCTACCACTTTGCTTTGCTTCCCATCCATCTGGTTTCGTGATCAATTCTATCTTGTCACAAACCACATCACCACCGAGCATTCCTATCATTGCCTTGGTTCTTTCTGGAGAATCTGTGAATAAACTGCTTGTATTATTTACAATAGATTTGTCCTCACCCTTTTCATTCTTCGCATACGCAACTGTTCTTGAGTTGGTATAGAGATTCGCCTTATAGATTACAACTGTATTTGCTCCAACATCTTCTGCGAGTTTGGTGACAATTGGAATTAGACCTGAGGTATCTTTTAACTCTGGGTGTTTGTTTTGATTGGTGATTGCTTCTAGAATTACAGTACGACTGTCCCAACAAATGTAACCAACGAAAATTAGAGTTGCTAGGATGATAACTTCAAATAACTTAAATGGATTGTCTATCCACTTAATTAAATCGACAGCGGAAGATATCCAGGATGAATCTTGTTTTGGTGTATCAGCCATAAAACTGCCTTTACAATATTAACCAGATTGCTTGTGACATTAGCACTGCCCCAAAACTGCCCACTACCATGCTACCCCAGAAAAGAGGCATGCTAACTGCAAGAATAGCTGCAGTTAATAGTACAATTGAAATTTGGAAAATGCTACCAGCGTATGTGTAGTATGGGCTGCGTTGTCTAGCATCTGCACGTTCGGCTTCTAGACCACGTGCTTTTGCCATCAACTCTTTTTTACCCTCACCAGTTGCTGGATCAGATTCATAGCGTTCGATCTTGGCTGCTATTTGTCTAATCTTTTTAGGATCCTTGGCATTTTCCAGTTGGAGTTCAGCAAGGGTTTGTTTGATTGATTTTGCTTGATAGAATGCCCAAGTATTGTTTGCCTCAATTGTGTTGTTGAGGATTTTACTTGAGTTTGATCCACTCATTAGAGTGTTAACTGCGAGCAATGCAGCCAATACGGTAATTACCCAGCCAGCCTTGTCTTTTACAAGTGCTTCTCGTTCGGATCTAGATAGTGGTTTTACTTCTTTTTGTTCCATGTATATCCCCAGGTATTGTAGTTTACAATACTATTTAGGGATATAAGGGTTTATTCTTGCTTTCGAACTGCCTTGGGCGATGTGTCTTTGTTACTCCAGTCAACAATAAAGTCTGGGTGGACTGGTGTCATTACTCTACCAGCAGAATCCAATTCAATTTCTTGATGTGGCTCTGGTGGTGGACTTATTTCCCAATCAGTTTTCTCAGCTTCTGCATGATCCACTGGTGTGGTAGAATCTTCGGTGTTGGTTGTGACTCCTGCACTTGTGGGACCACTTGAACTGTTGTCTCTTGAATTGGAACTGCTTTCTGAAGTTTGTTGTTCCACTGTTGTGGTTGGTTTTCTAAACTTGTTAAAGAATCGTTCTTTAATTCTGTTGACTGAACTTTCTTCTTCGCTGGTGTCTTGACTGGTGATACTTTCTTCACTGGTGCTGACTTCACTGCTACTGCTGGTTTCTTCTGTTGAGTTGCCATTGGTTTCTCCTTCTTTTTTAAGTGGTATACTGGCTGCCATTAATAGCAAAACAGCCAATGGATCAAAAACTATCACAATCATAATTATTACAATACGAACAGCCTTTTCCAAAATACTTTGGTCAGGGTTATCTCCGTATAATAATGCTGCTATGTATTTAATTGGTCCAACTTCTGCTTCAACTTTTCTCAGTTCCGCAGCGATCGGTGCTCTTTCTTCATTTAGTCTGGCGATTCTGGTTTGAGAAGATCCAATCTCAGCAAGTAGTAAACTTCTTTCCTTTTGCTGTCCTCGTCTAATCTGTAGAGATCTCTCCACTCCTTTCGCATCTTCGCTTCTTCCAATTGTCTGGTCAACTTGTGAGTCCATTTGTTTGAGTTGGGCTCTTGACGCATTAATGTTTTCCTTTTCTGTTCTAATCTTTTCGTCAAAAATTGCTATCTGTGAAGTAACAGCACCTGTCGGTACTGCTTGGTCCAAGTGTGCCTTTGATAGATAACCAAAGATACCCATCGATGTTAAAGACATGAGAATGATTAATGCCACAACAAAGTAGCTACGCATTAACATTGGGATTTGATTCCAACTGCGATAGATCCATGATGCAACAACCAATTTAGCAAACTCCAGCACTGTTCCCATTACAACAATAGGAATAACTGCAGCTGCAAAGATTGATGCCAATCCAGCAATTGAATAGTACGCTGCCACTGCTGATAAACAGACAGCGGTAAAATATAATAAGTATGTCATAACTTTCCTCTGATATGAGAACCATGAACTCTTACACTGATTTGACCATTGTAATAATCCATTGATTCCAACACTCTTCTAGTAAATTGTTCTCTGGCTTCTATGTATGAACACTCAGCTTTTGATTTACAATAAAAAAGAATCTCTCGTTTGAAGTTCTCTTTACCAAGTTCTTCAACATCCTTACTCAATTCAATACTAGAACCATAATATTCCATCCAGTCTGAGTCAATCTTAGACCTGATTTTCTTTTTCTTTTTTGTGCCGTTTTTCAGTTTAACCATGCGATAGGTTGTTTTAGAAAACTTGGCTAATTTCTTGCCAATATACTTACGGCTGGTGGTCAGGTTTGTTATTTCATAAACAAATCCGACACAATCTTCTGGCAATTCTTCGACAATATTATCTTTATAAATCCACATAGTAGATTTATTTAGTCGTCCTCTTCTAAGTCCTCTTCTTCGAAGATGTCACCAGAACAAACAGGACAGTAGACGATGTCTTCTAGACGAACGTCGCTACCCTTTACTATAATTTTTCCTTCAGCACCACATTCTTCACACTCAAAGTGTTTAGTTGTCATGCTGCTTTCCCCCAAACATCACCCCAGTCACCTGAGAGAGCACCTTTGGCGTAGTCAGTTACACGATTCTCAAAGAAGTTGCCATGTACTGGTGCGTTGATCATTTCTTCAACCCATGGTAGTGGATTCTTTTTAACTTTAAAGATACCTTTCATACCAAGAGATATAAGTCTACGATCAGCAATGTAACGAATATAATGTTTAACATCTGCAGCAGACAAATCTCTCATGTCAGCACCTTGGTAACAAAGGTCAATGAACTTATCTTCCAACTCAACCATCTTTTCAGCAATGGTATAAATCTTACTCTTGAGTTCATCGTTCCAGATTTCATTGTTTTCTTTTACATATTCTTTGAATAAACGAATCATTGATTCAGCATGCATTGTTTCATCAACAATAGACCAAGTAACAATCTGACCCATTCCTTTCATTAAGCCATGACGAGGAAAATTAAGCAACATAATAAAAGAACTGAAAAGCTGCATTCCCTCAGTAAATGCGCTAAACACAGCAATATGCTCAGCAGTAGAAGCGATTGTCCCATTTCGACTAGAAAGGTCAAGAACATAGTCATGTTTATCCTTCATCTCCTGATACTCTAAGAATTGATTATATGTAGATTCTGGTAAACCCAGTGTTTCAATAAGGTGAGAATACGCAGCAATATGTAATGCTTCACGTGCCGCAAATCCCATCAGCATCATACGCACTTCTGGTTGAGGAAAGTAAGGTAGGTAATTATTGACGTAACCACCTGCCACATCAATGTCACCTTGAGTGAAGAAACGAAAGATGTTGGTTAGGAATTGCTTTTCTTCATTGGTTAGTTTCTTCTTCCAGTCTTTTACATCTTCAGCCATGGGTACTTCTGAGTGAAGCCAGTGCGCTTGCTCATGTTTTAACCAAGCATCATATGCCCATGGATAGTTGAATGGTTTGAAGTAGTTACGTTGGTCTGTTAGTTTTGTTTTTGTTTTTGTAATCATTTTATCCCTCGCATGCCAAACATTCAGTGCCTTCCGTCAGGTCATGCAAATTAATTTCTTTTATGATTTCTCGCTCAATACGCTTTGATACTTTATCAGCCTTAGCAATCTTATCACTGCGGCAATAGTAGAGAGTCTTTAGTTTTTGTTTCCATGCCATAAAGTGAACAGCATGGATGTATTTAATATGGCTGTCAGGTCTAAAGAAAAGATTGACTGATTGTGCTTGGTCAATATATTCTTGTCTGTCGCTAGCATGTTGAATGAGCCAACGCTGATCGATTTCCATACTTGTTTTGAATACGTCTCTTGTCCATTCGTCCAAGGATTCCATATGTTGTACGGATCCGTCATTGGCAATGATACTTGACCAAATTTCATTGTATTCATTTTCATCTTTTGCTTTCTCTTTAATAATTTTATCGAGGTAACGATTCTTATTCAGGTGAGAACCCGAAAGAGTGTCTTGACGATAAGCATTGGCACGATAAGGTTCAATGCTAGGACTAGTATTGCCCATAAGAATGGAAGAAGAAGCATTGGGAGCAATAGCCATAAGATGACTAAAGCGATTCCCAGTACCCATCGCATCAGGTGCTTCACCTCTCTCCAATCCAAGTTCTTTATTAGCGACATCTAATTTCTCTCTTATAGTTTTAAAGATGTTTTTGTTTCTACCAACTGCCAATGATGATTCCCATGGAATATTATTCTTCTGCAGATAAGCATGCCATCCTAAGGCACCAATGCCAATACTACGCTCACGAGTAGCAGAGTATACAGCCCTGGAAATGGTATCAGGTGCATTAGTAATAAAATACTCCAACACGTTATCGAGCATTTCAGCAACATCGCGAAGGAAGTGTAGTTCATCTTTCCACTCATCATAGTACTCCAAGTTTAATGAAGACAAACAACAAACAGCAGTGCGCTTTTCATTTGTTGGTAGAATAATTTCTGAGCAAAGATTTGATTGATTAATTTTTAAACCAAGATCTTTTAAGTGCTGCGGCATCTTACGATTAGATTCATCGATGAAATGAAGATATGGTTCACCAGTCATCATACGCATCTCAAGCAGTTTCTGCCAAAGTTCCTTTGCTGATACTGTTTCACGTACTTCCTTGGATGCTGGGTCAACAAGTTCCCAAGAGTCATCGAAGTTTGTATCAAGCATAGATTGCTCAATAATTTCCATAAACCGATCAGGAATATTAATTCCATGATGCATGTTTAGAGTACGCATGTTTTGATCGCCTGTTGGTTTGCGCATCTCTAGAAAATTGATAATATCTGGATGATCAATAGACAAGTAGGCAGCGTAACTCCCACGACGAGTCCTACCTTGTCTGTAAGCGAGAGATGATGCATCATACATTTTAAGGTGGGGCATAACTCCAGTAGACTTATCATCCGCTGAGCGAATGCCGAAACCGATGCCGACACCACCTCCAAGCATAGAGAGCCAATTTGTTTCAGATAGGTTATCAACTAGACCCTCCGCTGTATCTTCAATATAGTTAAGAAAGCATGAAATGGGTAGCCCACGACGAGAACGACCAAAAGAAAGGATTGGAGTAGAATAGCTGAGCCAATGATTACTGGCGTAATTGTAAATGCGCTGAGCGTGTTCAGGATCACTTCCGAATGTTTTCGAAACATATGCAAACCTTTCTTGAGGACTAACCTCATCATCTTTCATGTAACTTTCTTTTAATCTAAGCAATCCCAATTCATCAAATAAACTATCTTTTGTGTAGTCAACTCTTATCCCGTGCACTTCATCTGCCATTTAAAACTCCAAACATATATTTTTTATTCTACAAACTCAGATGCCATAGGAAATACGGTAGCGATAACTTTCGCACATTCCTTGGCAATTAACTGATGCTCTTTTTGTGTTCCATTTGCGGATCGGAGTTCTATAAAGTGAATCCAGCTACGCAATGTCCCATTCATATATAATCGACTCTCGGTCAATCCTTCAGGTAAGACTGCTCTTGCTTGCTCTTTGGCAATACCATTGTCGATTGCCCACCCATAGGCACTTTGCGCCACATCGAGTACACGCTTTTGTTGCGTTTCCCAAAATGCTTGAAGTGTTGGATTGTCGCATTCGATACTATTTTGTCTGTTCTTTGGATCTTGGAGTCTTGCTTCTCGTATAACAAAATCTAATTCTTTTGTTGGGTCAGCATATCGCTGAGAGAATTCTTGGAAAGAAAAAGAACGATGGCGCAACATTTGTCTTGCTATATCGCGAGTAGTTACTACCTCTAAACACATAGAAACCATTTCAAGTGGTGACCAATGTTTATGTTTTACTAGATAACGAATTAACTTCTCTGCTGTATCTGTGTTGTTTTGATTGCTTGGATTTGAAACTCTGGCACAAAATGCAATCAATTCTGTGGTATTTTCAACAAAGTACGACTCGGGCTGACTATAACTTATTAACTGTACTTTCAACATTTTCTCCATTCTGTAAATCTTAACTTTGCTTCCATACCAGAGAAGGTATTGTTATTTATGAGATCTAGAATTTGATCAGGAGTTCGTCCTGACAATATCATTTCATTAATATCTTTTTCTACCACAGTATCTGGATACATAACTACATTATACCCCTTGTCTATATACTTAGCAAGTTGTTTTGTTATTTCCTTGCTTCGGGGTTCATTGTCCATTACTATGGTTGCGTTAGTAAGCAACTGCCTAATAGTAGGGGTATCAAAACTGCTTCCTGATACAGCGATTGCGTTCGGAAGAAAAAGAGAGTCAATTGGTCCCTCAACCACATAGATTCTTCTAGCATAATCGATTCGTTCAAGTCCATATATTTTCTCCTCTGTTTCATCAATCTTGATGGTATAATACTTAGGTTCTTCCTTACCGAATGCTCTGCCTTGAAATGCGATTACTTTACCATGCGAATTAAAGTAAGGAATAACTAACCTTGGGTGTTCATCATTAATAGGTTCAGGAAACTTGGCTGTTATGCTATTAACATAAGATTTAAATTTCGGTGAGAAATAAAGTAATGACCAATTATCCTTGGGTATCTTTCTGCTATCAACATACTGCACGGCAGGGTGATCATCACGCATTCTATCAATACGAGATAACTCATCAAGGGTTGAATCAATAAGATCTAACTCAACTGTTGTTGGTAGTACTTCAGCAATGTCTTTGTGGTCATTATATCTTGTTGCGCCATTTTTGTATCGCTCAACAACATATTCATCGTATAGGTTTGAATCAATATACTTGATTAGATTACCAATGTTTGTGCTGTATCCACACTTGTGACACTTCACAAGTAAGTCTTGTTTAAATTTGTAGATATATCCTCTTGCTTTACGAGGATTCTTTGTAGAATCACCACAGATGGGACAACTGTAGTTCCAAAGATAGTCATTCTTCTTTGCAAAGTTGCGCAATCTCGTGCCTAACAAAGATGCGAATTTCATGTCAATATGTAGCATAATGTAATTATACCTTAAAACAAATAAAAAAGCAAGTCCTAAGACTTGCTTGTTGTTAAGAGAATACAGTTTACTTCATGAACTTTGCAAAGAAATCTAAGTGACCCATTAGGTAACCAACAACGATTGCACCACCGACAATCATCCACTTCCAGCGTTCAAGAAGATTAATTCTTTCACCAAGACTGTCGATCTTCTTTCCCATTGCATCATGTTGGTCTTCATCACTTTTTGCCAGGTCGTCAATCTTGCGATCGATGTGATCAGTAATCTCACGATTACCTGTGGTAATGCGAGAGTGTAGTTCTTTAATGTCTTGTTTCACGGCAGCGACATCTTCTTTTATGCCTTCTACTTGTGCTTCCAATTTTGCAATCCTCTCTATATCTATTGCCATTATTTGATTTCCTCGAACAATTTTCTTTGTGTTTTGTACCATTCAATCCATGAATCTAATTTAACACGACACTCATAATATTGCGAGTAGTTATCAGTAACAACTTGTAAAACATCACTCAACTTTGTAGTTGTTTCTGTTTGCTTCAAATCAGGGCAAGTTGACAGTAGATCTTTAGAAACTTCTGGAAACTTAACTGTAACTGGGACAGTGGTTGAACAACCACTTAATGCTATCAATGAAACAAGTAATAGTGTTCTCATTTACTTGCTCCAGGATTCTTTGCTGCTTGGTTTAAGATATCAAGTGCTTCAGGGGCAACCTTACACTCTGAATCAATAATCTTTTCTTTTTCAACAATCTTTTCTTGTATAACAACTTTAGTATCATGAACAACTTTTATCTTGTCAACATATACCTTTTGTATAACTACATTTGCTGCTTGACTTTTCTGTTCAACAACAGCTACCTTTGCTTCAACTTCTTTAACTCTCTCACGCCATTCTATTTCAACACTGTATCCACCCTTGAAGTAAACACCGAGTACCAATAGTAAAATTCCTCCAATCTTAACCGCATTCGCATAGGGTATAAGTGGAGGAATGTAACGAATGAAGTAACTAGAAAATGTGCCCAGCAATCCTACTATCAATATTAAATTGATAAACCATAAAAGGAACCAGTCAGGTAAGAAATGAAGCACCCACATTTTAGACTCCTAAAGGTGCTGGGCGACGAGTCATACCAGCAACTACGCCAGCCTGATTCTTTTGGTATTTCTTTATATCTTTTTTACCAATTTTCGGTTGGTCCGTTGAAACAGCTGCACCAGTGGCATTGGCAGCAACACCATCTTCTGCGATTTGTTTCAACACTTTCTCAATTAGTATTTCTTCTTCAACTAAAGTAACTTTATCTAATCTATGAACCAAATTTATAAATTGTTGTTCAGAGACAAAAGCTGATTTAGTTTCTACCTTTTCTTTAACAAAGTAGTAAGCAGAAACCAAATTTTTCAAATTTGATTCGCCACCTGGCAGTTTATTAATCAATCTTTTCAAATTGAAAATCAAGCGAGTAAGATAGTTAAATGCATCTTTCTCTGCTTGAGTATTTAAATCTTTTGCGTGCTTCAGTAATTTACCCTTGGCATCTACTATACCAAGTCTGTAGGCATCTGTCTTATCAAATGGTGTGACAAGCATATACAGCAATCTTGCGGCAATTATGTTGTCCATTAAAGCTGATGCCATTTATATCTTCCTTAGTGCATTAATAATATTTTCATCTAGAGATATATCAGAAGTCCTAATACCATACTGTGGTACTGACTCGGGCATTCTCTCAAGATAAACAAGGAATGTTACAAGAACATCCCAATACTTTTCATCAATCTTATAAAACAACATATTAGTGGCAGAGTCACCAAATACATTGTAGAGTACTATAATGTGATTAAGGATCAACCTCTCTCGAAGTTCATCCGACTGTTTATATCTTGTAATCAGTTTCTTTAGATATAGAAATATCCTTAGATCCTTGTCAAATTCTTCTATGTTATGACACTGCGGATTATCGTAGTGGTGCATAGCATAAACTAGAAAATTATCTTCACTCAATTTTTTATTAATGTCAACCACATTTCTCACTTCAAATCAAAAGGAGAGGGAGAAGATCTCCCTCTTACATAAAGTATTTATTATGCGTCTGGTAACACTGCATCATCAGCTGCATCGCTAGAGATAGTACCCATCGCAACTAATGTCTCATACTGAATACGACCAGCACGACCGCCAGTACCAACAGTACGACGAACCCATCCAGGATGAGTAATGTGACCACCTTGTGAAGAACCAGAACCAAGTGAAGCAGTTGCAGTTGCTACAGTAGCACCAGAAACAACAAAGTATTGAGCATTATTACCAGTACCAGTAATATCAACAACAGTTTCAGTTGTATAAGTCAAACCAGTCAAAGTACCAACAGTAGTAGTCAAAGCAGAACCAGCTTCAGTAGTCAAAGTGAAACCAGTTACGCTTGGTGAAGTACCAGTAACGGCAGAAACTTTATAAGTTGTACCAGTTGCGTAGCTAGTAATAGTACCAGTACCACCTAGTGTACCAGTGATAGTAACACGATCGCCAGCAGCCAAAGTAGAGTTACCACAAGTAAATTGACCACCAGTACCAGAAGTAGCAACAGTAGCTGCGATAGTTCCAGTAGTGTTAGCAGCTTTTACCTCGAATGCGTTAGCAGTGCGACCAGCAGTAGCAACATAGTAAGTTGTACCAGAAGTCAAACCAGTAGCAGAAGTAGATCCACCATTGTTATAGACAACAGCATCACCAGCTGACAAACCATGAGCAGTATAAGCAATGGTATCAGTAGAAGCAGTAATTCCTGAAGTAGGAATAGTGCGTTTTGGAGCAGCGATAGTGATTGTTGGAGCAGTAATATAACCAGTGCCACCAGCTGTCAATGGAACAGCAGTAACTGCGCCAGCAGCAAAAGTAACAGTACCAACAGTCGCTGTATCACCAGTGAAAGTTTGTGAACTATTACCAGTACCAGTCAAGTCGATAGCAGTACCTGCTTGAGCATTTGCCAAGCTGCTTGCTACTTTTAAAGTATTTGCATCAACAACGATTGTATAGTAAGCAGTTGCATCAGTTAAACCACCAAGGACAGTACCAGATGCAGCACTGTATGTTACCTTAGTGCCAGTCAACATACGATGATTAGTAACAGTAATAGTATCAGCAGTAGTGCTAACAGCAGTAGTTGCGATAGTTACTGCTGTTGGAGCAGCAACAGTTGCAGTTGGAGCTTCTAAGTAACCAGTTCCAGCAGTTCCGATTTGAATGTTTACAACATTATCGCCACCAGCAGTTTCTTCAGTAGTGTCAACACCGTAAACGAACGATGTATCACCAGCTGAACCGAATCCGCTGCTATTAGATGCTTCGTGTGCAACGAAAGCTGGTTTCTCTGCTAGAGTATATGATTGAGCAGAACAAGTAGTAACAGTTCCGTTACCATTGTTACGACCCATAATTACTTTAGCAGCAGTGTCGGAAGTAATAGTAACGATTTGATACTCAACTCCGTTTGCTTTTAAAACATTACCGATTTTTGCTTCTGAAGTAAACAGCGTGCTAGAACCAGTAACAACACCAGTGCTGGCGATGCTAACAGTTCCAGTAGCAGACTTACTATCTTTATTTCCCCATAGTGCCATGAGATTTCTCCTTAATTATTTGTTAGAGTTTGGCAAGTGTAATTTATATCCAGTGTATTCTACACCAGACTTCTGTTTAGAAGCACTGCCAATTTGCTTTGCTCCCGATTTAGCACCAGCAGGTCTGCCACGACCACGCTTTTCTGCTGATTGAGTTGGCTTATCTTCTTCATCATCTTCTTCTGGTTGATTACCATATGAACGACCCTGAATTTTACGAACAGGTAGATCAGCCATTTTTACTTCATTAATGTCTTGTAAAAAATCTCTAAACGATTTCATGTTTTCTTCCTTGACAGGTTTCTTTTCTTTTTTCTTTTGGCGCAGCATCCATGCTTCGTCAATATTATCTTCTGCAATAGTATATTTATTTGTTTCAGTAGTTGATTCATCCATCTCAGAGTACAAATCATACTCTTTTGGGTCTTTGGCTTCATTAATATGGTGGTTATGTTTATTTGCAGTTGCATAAGCAGTGCTGGCACGATCAGCACCATGCATGCCTGTTTTAGAATATGCGCTTAGATACGCTTGAGCATGTTCAATTGCGTGCTTCGGTGTCTTATATGCATGTTGACCAAGATACATTGTTTTACCAGTGTCTTTGGCAATAACATGAGGACGATGACCGCCAAACTGAGATGTTTCAGAAGTTGAGTGATAATCATCAGCATAGATTTTTTCATCTAGTTGCTCAACTTCTTCTTTCATATTAGTTGGATGACCAACTCTTGGTTTCATTTGTTCTTTCTTTTTCGGTGGAACTGGAGCAACAGGAGCATGCGTTTTTACACCGCTGGCTTTACCATTTGGGAATGCTCTTTCAACATCAGAAGAATACATACCTTCTTCTAATTCTGCTTCTTCTTTTTGAGTTTTACGATATGACATCTTATCATTATGAATCGTGCTTTTCAAGTGATTATCTAGATCCACCCTGCGTTTCTTTTCTTGTGCATATTCGGGAGTACCTTTATTTACGGATTTAGCACCAGTTTCAGTTGGAGTAAGTATTGAATTTGATGATTCTCGACCACGGCGACCTTCTTCAAGTTCGGCTTCTTCTTTCATGCCCTTTTTTGCAGCATAGTAAGCAGCCAGTGCCATTTGACGACGCTTCTCTGAAGATTTACCAGCAAACTGTGGATTCTTAGATTTAATAAAGTCATCAATATAAGCACCTGCTCCCATAGATGGTTTCAATACTTCATCCACTTTTTCTGGCAACTTGTCAGTTACTTTAAACTTATGGACAGAACCAGCTTTCTTAGGATCATAAGAGTCATGAGTTTGTTTCATGTGAACTTCAGTTGCACTTTTATGCATAACTTTACCATGGACTTTATCGCCAGTCTTTGGCTCATAGTAATCCATGTGTTCACCAGTCTTCATATTCTTTGCCATAGTTGGATGCATACAGCTGGCACAGGCATAGTCGCGATGATTGGCTTCGTCAATCTGTTTAACTTCTTCAGCCATACCAAAGTGTTGTTTCTTCAACTTATCCTTCTCTGGATTGTATGCGTCATATGTTTTATTCAAACTTTTATTTAAAGAAGAACGAGCAAGATCACGAGCACGATTCATACCAGACTTACTGGTAACAGCACCTTTAGATTTAGTATAAGGTTTGTCAAATGGTGGCTCATCAGCAGTTTCGCTCACAACTTTTTTCTTTTTGTTGCGAAGAATAACAAAGTCTTGACCATCTAATTTACCATTATGGTTTTTGTCGAGGTTCTTCTGACCACCTTTTAGTTCTTCTTTAACATTGTCTTTTGGTTTATTTTCTTCCAATAAACGCTTATAAGTTTGATCCAAATTTTCCATCTATTATTCCCCTGCTTTGTTTAGTGTAGATCTAAGCATCCAAGCATGTTTCTTGTGAGCCATCATACGATCTTGTAGATAATTTTGTAAACCGAATTCTTGCTGAGTTCCTGCTTCTTCGTATGCTCTCATCAAAGAGATAAGAACTAACTGATTGGCAGCAGCCAAGTCTTGTAACATACCATTGTTATCTGTTCCAACAGTGATAACTTCATCAGGAACTGTTCTTGCTTTGTCTAATTCTAACAGGCTGTGAATAGCACGACCTTGAATTTGACGAATCTGCTCGGCAGTACTATCTAGACTGGCATATACTTCTGTGTAGATATTCTCAAAGAAATCATGAAGCATAGGGAATAACTTACCCTCTACATTCCAATGGTAGCCATGAGATTTGATATACAAAACATGACTGTCTGCCAGAACAGTTTGCATTAGTCTAATTAAAGTAGTTTCCATAGGTATATTTATGACTGATTATTAGTGTTAGAGAAAGCATCAAATGGTGCTGTGTTGGAAATACTCAAAGTCTTATTATCTTTAATGTCTTTGTATTTCTTTTTAGTCTTGCCATCAGGATTCAATACCCATGCTTCATTTCTTTGCTTTTCCATTTTATCTAAGTGCTTTTGATACGCTGTTTCAGTGTCAATTTTTGATGGATCTTGAGGATCAGGTTTACCATTCATTCTGCTGGCACCAAAATTAATTTTATGTGGGTGAGATTTACGATCTTTAAATACCCAGTTACCATCTTTATCCTGAACCTGAACCTTTTTGGTTTTAGTATCAGAGCTGTAGACATCTTCTTTGACAGCAGTTTTATTTTTTTGACGCTCCATTGATTTCTCATGATGCATATCTGCTTTATCAGCATGGGTTTGAGCGGATCGATGCTGACCAAGTTCTTCATGATAACGACTCATATGATCATGATGATCTGCCATGTGAGTATGATATGTTTCATGATTATCTTTATTCTCATCAGCAGTTGCTTTACGATCTTGAGCAAGCGCATAATATTTGTCTGCTAATCCACGACCTTCTTTTACATATTGGCCATGTTTCTTTAGGTCGTTATCAAACTGTTTGTTAGTTGCTTTGTTGATACCCTTAAAACGCTTATCACCTTTGACATAGTTGCCAGCTTTGTCAGCTGCCTTTGCCGATGCGCCAGCAGCTGTTTTATACTTGGCTAAAAGATCAGTTGACAATTCGTCAATCTGTTCAGCTTCTTCATTGGTAGGTTTCAATTCAACTGTTTTTTGTTTAGGTTTTACACCTTTGAACTTTACAAACTTTTCTTCATGTGGTTTATCACCAGCATGATTAATTTTATCAACATTTGCAACTGGTCCAGTGCTAACTGCTTCTGGTAAATTATTTTGATTTTGAGTCTTTAATTTCTCTTCTTTATTTTTAAGAACAGACATTGGTTTACCTGAAGATGGCTCAGCAATTTCCACTGCTGGTTCTTTAGATCCAGATTTCTTCATAAAATCTTTGTAACGCATGGCAAGTTTTTTAGAATCCATTACTTCAGATTCTTCTTTTACATTTACCTTTGAGATTGCGTCTTGTAAATCAGCATTATGTTTTGCCATAACATCATCGGTAGTAATTGCTTTATGATCATCCCAATAGTTGTGAGATTGATATTCGCCACAACGAGCCAATGCTTGCTTTGCTTTATTTTCTTCAGAAGTCCTATCCTTACCATCTACCATAGACATGTAAGAATCAGTGTGCTTGATTGCATTTAAAACAGCGACACCATCTTCAATACCACCTTGTTCCCACTTAGAGATAGTTCCTTTGAATGCGTGGAAAACTCTTGGGTCTTTATTAAAATTGGCAGTTGTGTAGTTTTTAAAACAGATTTCGTTTGGATTTGTGTCAAGATTTTCTTCAATCTTTTTTCTTGATGGGGATACTTTGTCGATCCACTTTTTCATCAAGTTGCCTGACTCATTCACCACAGTGATGTAGTTGGCACCACGATCCATAATTTCATAAACACCATCTTCATCTTTAACTCTGTCGCCGATATTAAAGATTTTACCAGCGACATATTGTTCACGAATCTTTGTGCGTTCAAAGATAACATTCTCGCGAATAGGATCAAGTCCCATTCCCTTACGTAGATCATTCATTAAACGACGAGAGTCTAATTCTGTGAGTGTATGTGGAACACCCTTTTTAAACTGTATAAAGTCACCTGTTTTGGCAGACTCACACATCTTGACATTTGAAACTACGGAAACTGAATTACTATCTGGATCTATATCACCAGCAGAGATAACCTTAATGCTATCGAACTGATACATTGTTCCATTGTGTTCTTTTAACTGTTGCTCATACTCACCGACTTTATCGGCAAAGGTAACAACAGTAAGATGCTTATACTTCTTGCTTAATTCAGATGCCATCTCTACAATAGATGTAATTTCTTCAGATGACTTGAAGTTTCCTTCAGAGAACATACGCTGTAGGAAGTACACTTTTCTATCTGCTGGGAGTGGGTTTAGTTTCTTGTCTTCGTTTGCAGAAGCATAGATAACATGATCGCCGTTGTTGGCGATAGACTGAACTGCTTTAACCAAATGTTCGTGACCAGCTGTAGGTGGTTGGAACTGCCCAAAAGCTGCAACGACTTTATTTGAAGGTAATTCTCTGATTAATTGCTTAAAGTTTTTCATCTTTTTCCATCTATAAAATAATATTACTAGTATTATTTAGGTCTTTTAATCTTTATGCCCCATACCTTTACGAACATCATTATACATAGCATCTTTATGTTTCGGTGTCATACCTGTTGGTGCACCAGCATGAAAAGATTTCTTATCTCCAGCGGCAGCGTGTTCTCGCATTTTACTGGCAGAGATACCACTTGTTCCTTCTGAATCTGGATCACGTTCGCCAGAGGAATGAACAGTTATAGACTTGAAGTTATAGTGACCATGGGCAGATTTTTGACCATTGTATTTGTGTAGGAGATTATGCATTTCTTCATGGCGATCAGAGCCAGCAACTACATGAAGGTGTTCTGCGCCAGCAGCGTGTGCTTGAGCAGCATGGTGTAGAATAGTAGGTGCTTCTTTGCTGGCAGCTGTAATCTTAGTTCCTTTGAATGCATTGTTGGCATGCTTAACTTTCTGGGCAGCAGTCAATGGGTTCTTTTTAGCGTCTTGGCTGTGAGAAACTACAACATTGTGACTGGCACCATGCGTCTTAGCAACTTCATGAACTTTATTAACTACTGCCTGATGACCATGAGTAATTGGATTCATACGACCAAATGCCATAACATGGTGTGCTGATTGTTTAGTTACTGAACCATCGTTGGCTTCTTTAATAAAGTTCTTGAAAGATAACATTAGCAATTCCACTTTCTTAGAGCCAGTGCTTTACGAGTTGGCTCACCATTTGGTTTCTTCATTGGACCTTCGACACCACCCATACGAGCACAGAAAGACTTACGACGATTTGCTGCTTTGCTTCCAGCCTTTAATTCTGAAGGTGGAGTTGTTACTGGTGCTTTTAGATGACCACCCTGAGCATTATAGTGGTCGCGACCTTTTTGCGTTAGACCACCAGTAGAAGATTTATAACCCTTAGCATCTACTGCTGCTTCATTAGTTTGAGATGCCTTGAAGTCAGCAGCAGATGGAGCACCTTTGCTACCTGGTTTACGCATCTTTTCGCCAGAACCATTTTTAATACGTTTTTGTTTAGCGTGAATGTTATCCCACAATCCACGTTCACCTTCTTCTAGATATGTTTTGAACGATAACATATTATTCCTCAATGATTGTTAATCTTTTTGGATTTGATTCTTCTTTCCACAACTGAACATTTGTTTCTACAAGTTCAGTTTTTTCTAAAGCATTATCTGAAGCAGCTTGTTTCGCTTCTTCAGGATGTTGTACTGCGTACTTCTCTAGTTCTTTCAATGCTGCTGCGATTAGGTCTGACATATTATTCCTCTGTTTTAGGTTTGCGAGTCTTAAGCAAATTCTGCTTGGCAAACTCTGCACGATTAACTAATTTAGATGGTTCAGTCTTACCATTGTGTTCATGATTAATCACGAATCCTTCTGGCTTAGATTCTTTACCTTCGATATGATGTTCATATCCACTGTGACCAGTCTCTAGATGTTTAACTAGAGTGTTCTTTGCTTGAGCCAAGTGGTGGTGTTGATTTAACAAGTTCTCGTAATGTCCCTTGTTCTTTTCGATATGGGCAACTTGAGCATTACCTTCACCAGTGTGAACAGCCTTTGCTTTATCGGTTGAAACTTTGGCAGCTTTCTTGTCATGAATTCCTTGGACATGTGCCTTGAAATCTTTTACATTTGGAACAGTGTCATTCCTAACAGTGTGATTAATATATGTTCCTAGATGACCTGTATCACCAGAGTGTTTAGGGTGAACAGCACTATACATTTTTGAACCATGTTCATCATGAATTGCTTTAGCAGCATTCATGTGTTTATGAAATTCGTCTTGTGACTTTTGTGGATATTTAGCAGTCGATGTATTGAAACTGGCATCATGGTGGTGAACATCAGGGTGTTGACCGAACTCACTATGATTAACTTCATGATGAGCAGACATTGAACCAATATCTTTACCATGATATTGAGTATGAACAGCGATACCAACTTTAGATTTGGCAGCTTTCTTGGCTTCGTCGCCACTGGCTGTATAGGTAATTGTATTTGGAGTAAAAGAAGACTTGCCTGTTTTCTTATCATGAGAAACAGTTCCTTTGTCACCACCAGAGTGCATCAAGTCACCTTGATATACTTTACCCTTTGGTGTAACTTTTGGTAGATGCTCAAGAGCAGCCTTAAGATGAGTAACCAATCCTGGAGCATGACCATGGTTCTTTTCAATATCTGCTGCAGTGTGATTAATTTTTGGATCTTTGTTGAACGCAGACTTGGTAGCCACGAAAAACTTTTTAGTCTTTGGGTGAGTACCAAAAACAACAGCTGGGGAACCATCATACTTTGTAGTCAGATTGCTATTGCTTGCTCCAGACTTCATATGCTCATGAGCATGAGTCAGTGCGCCATGAGCATGTTCGAAACCCTCATGACCATGGAACAGTGGACGATCCTCTGGATGAGTAATATGTTTGAGTTTAGAGCCTTCTTCGGCTTCTTCTTTCAGGAATGTTTGGAACGATTTCATTGGATACCCTCTTATTCTTATATTTATATTATACCTGATTTGCAAATATATGTCAAGTAATAACCCTACGACTGGTAGGGTTATCCATTTTCTATAATAACGTACATACTAGCGTCTGCAACCAACTTTTTAGAAGAATAATAACAGTAGGTCATTAATTCTTTAAATTCTTTTGGTGTTTTTGGAGCGACCATTAGAGCATACATATAGGAAATTAAATTAGCGAATCTATCTTTGGTCAATTTATTTCCACTATTATATTGTTTTTCCACTGCCTTAAAATCTGTCATTGTATTGGAGAATCTTCCATATCTTTCGATAATCTTCTTTAGTTCTTTCTTGGCAATATCATGGTCAGCCTTGGCCACTTCTTTACTCCCACGAACAGTGTAGGAATACTTAGTTGTCATATGGACAGGGAAAGTACTGGCATCAATGGCACCCAATTGGTAACCTGCGCCGACAAATCTACCTTCTAGGGAAACATTTAATGTGGTGGCAGATGCTTTAAATCCTGCTCGGATTGCGAACCCTGATTTAGTCTGCAGAATAAAATTGGCAAAGGTATCAGACAAGTCTACCTTCTCAAAGGAAACATCATATTGCAATGGTTGGGAGAGCATTGTATTTACATCAATAACAGAGAACTTTCCCTTGTCAGTTGTAACTTGCTTCAGAGAGATTGGGTATACCAAACCTTTCTTATACGCTGCACCGATTGATTCATTTAATTCAGTGATAGTTGTGGCTTCAGTAAACTTCTTCATGTCGAATGTTTTCTTGATCATCCAAACATCGGCAGGATTCCAGTTGTCATTTGCCTTTTTAGATAACTTTCTACCAACTTCATACAGCTTGGCAGTTAGATTTTCTGCCTGTCGTTCGTAGTAGAATCCATTACCCTTTACCATCGGCTTCAATACTTTTGCTTGTTTAACTGCAGACTCATAGTAAGTATGATCATACAGTTTCTTCTCACCAACAGTTAACTTCGCAAGAATAGCATCTTCTTTTAGATATATTCCCTTTTCAATTACAGATTCAAACAACCACATACTAACTTTCTCTTTAATCTCAGTTAGTTGTCTTGTGTCTGCCTTGGCATTTGCGGTGAAATGATTGAATAGATTATTGATTGCGCCAGCAGAACCAGTGAATAAAACTATTTTACTCTTATCATCTTTAAGAAACAGTTTATCTTTTCCAGTTGTTGTGACAGAAATTTCTTTGTCTGGTTTGGTTTTACTTTTGGTAATTGAGAAGATTGACTCGTTGAGTTTGTACCCAGCCTTAGTCAATTGCGCAACTAGAGCAGCAGCTTTAATTTGTGTGCTGTCTTTAAGAACAACCTTGTGTCCTTCTCCGTAGGTGGAACTTCCAACAATAGATGCCATAGTGATTAAATTATGCCTTAATAGCAATATTTAGTCAAGCATGGTAACGATTATATTTTCTTTCCCAAACTAAAATCTTACGGAGTAGGAGAGGGATAACCTCATTGTAACGATCTGTTTGAAATACTCTTTGAATTCCAGACAGTGTTTTTGAAACCTTGTAGGTTTTGGCATGTCGAATTAGTTCTGCCACTGGGATGGTTGGACGCTTGGTCTTAAAGTCAAGGTAAACGCAGTGAGCATATGCCTCAATCTCATCACGACCAGAGTGATAGTCTCTGTTGTTGTCTATGCGCTCAATTCCAGTTCTTGAGTAGTAAACCTTGCTGGCGCAGTACTCCTCATCCTTACCATAGTACTGCTTACAGTGGATAAGTTCATGCATACAAACTTGAATAGTTCTGTACTTGAACCTTGCCCATGAGACATCTGTAAACTTGTGGTGATTGAAGTCTGTGTCTGAACTTGTCCAAATATCTAACTCAGAACGACCTTCATCTGTGTAGTAACCACCACCAACGGCAATTTTCTTTGTTGGCTTAGATTCATAGTGCCATACAATGGAAAATCGCCACTTCTTGAAGTAATTCCCCAAGCCAGTGGCGTCATTTTTGTATCTATCAAGGTCGTTCCAGATTTTCGCTGGAACAAACTTTGCCCTGAATGGGCGATCATCAAAGTTCAGCATATCAACAAAGTCGAAGTCTAAACTTTGAATGTGTCTCATCTTACACTACCCAAATAGTGATTCCAAGTCAACTTCCTTTTTGCTTTCAAAGTGTTCATCGAACATCTCCTGTGCTTTCTGGTGAATAGATGGATCATGATTAGTCTTAACTTTCAACTCAGTTAGATACCCAGTTGGTTTCTGATTAGCCACATCAATATAGTGCTGAGCAATAACTTTACGATCAAATTGTTTGATCAGTTCATAATTATTTAGTTGAATTTGACGGTAATCAGCTTCGCTCATGTCACAAAAGTTAGCGATCGCTTCGCCATACTGTTTCGGTGTGTAAGACTTCTTCAACATGCAGTAGTTTATTCCTGCTTTGAGGACGACTCCCATTCCTTCTTCGTTGTTGGATACCCCATAATTAACAGCAATTGGAACAGTGCCAATCCGCATAGCATCAATAACAACTCTATTGAAGTGTTCCCCGAAAGTATTAGACCAACTTGGATCAACCAAAAACTTAGAACTGGCCAGTATTTCATCACGTTTACCTCCTGATATAAACCCAATATACTCAAAGTTGCCTGAGTTCTCGGCATTCTCCCAGATACGCTTACCCTCACGATCGGGTGTTACATCTGGATCATAGTCTTTAGTTGCATAGTATTCTTCCTTACACTTATCTTTGGACATCATGTAGGCTGCTTCAATACCATAACCACCGACCAAAGTTTTTACCTGTGGCATGTAGGGAACTGAACGAATCAAATCATCGACACGTTTCCAACGCTTGAATGTTTGAATCGACAGTAGTTTATTCTCACGAGCAGAGAAAGGTGGGGTCGCTGGTACACCATCAATATCCTGAGGATTTAAGATTAATGCTCTTGGAACATTAAGAAAATCCGCAGATTCATAAGCAGCAGGGTGTACGCAGGCAACTCCAGAAAAGTGTTTCTCAAATAAAACAATCCATGGATATAGTTTCTTCAAATTCGCATCATGAATAATTGGAACTTGTTTTGCCGTAATCTTTTGAACCATTGGCAACCAGTTCAAGTCTTGCTCTGTGTCTTTGTTTTTGAAGCCAAAGATTGACTGCCAAATAACAATGTCATGTGTGTTAGCATCACGAATAAACTGATCAATTGACTCTTTAACTTTGTAAGAATAGTAGGGAGCAATCCAACCATCACCCTGATGCACTGGATAACCTGAGCCAACCCCAATTTCATAACCTTCTTTAAGAGTTGTTGGAATCTCAACAGACTTTACCTGTTTGTTTGGTTTAAGATACGCAAAGGTAACCTCATGACCCAACTCTTTTAAACCAGCCATGAGATGTTCACAGTGGTTGATAATACCTCCAAAGTTATTGAAGGTATGCATGACCATCATAATTTTCATTAAAAGAACTCCTCAAGTGTGCCAGCATTTGCCAGTGGGTGATATTTAATTAGTGTGTCACGATCAAGATGCTTTTCGCAATAGTCATACCATTCTTTTGATTCCCACATACCTTCAGAAACTCCATTCCAAAGTTTCTTCCAAAGTGGATGTTCTTTATTAAGTCTGCGAGATTCAACAAAGTCATATCGGCAGTCTTCATATTCTTTTGAACCAAGTTCAAGCATCTTCTCACGGAAATAAACAACCAACGAGATACGCTCAGAACCTTCTTCGCAAACGATAGGAGTGTTGCCATGCATAACTTCATGGTTGTTGATCAACAACAAATCTCCTGGACGAACATTGACAGCAACACGATACTCAGGCGCAATCAAGTAACCACCTGTGTAGTTGCCATCATTGGACAAGGTCAACAGATTAGAAAGACCAGTGTTTAAATCACCTGCGTCATAGTGAGCAGCAGTACGGAAAGTTTTGTTTACCGTAACAGTTGTGAATGGTGTTTCAGGAACAAGAAATGCTGGATCAATTTTCGCTGCTGCTTGCATCTGATTAGTATAACGCCATGGTAGCAGTTCCTTAAATCCACGAGACAGTGATTGTAAGAATGGATAGGACATTTTAAACTTGTCAAAGTTATTGGCAGTGTAAGAAGTGGCACGACCATAGGGAATGCGAGGATAACGATCAAACCAGCCTGCGATACCTGAATTAACAGCAGTACCATAGGTAGTTAGACTCATCATCTTCATAACTTCTTCAGTTGCGTCTGCACGCTCAGTGCGACTCAAAGGTTTGATAGAATCTAACCATGCTTCGAAGTCAAACTTACCATCACGATAGCGAGAGATAACCCAGACATTGTTTTTACCTGCACCACCAGCCATCTTCTTATCAACATCACGAGGATACTTGGCACGAATAGCATCGATAACATCATTCTCATCAAGCGATGCGTTGCGATTTGCCAACAAGGCTGTTGTCATTTCATCTTGATAGTTAGTTACCCATTCGCGACCTTCGTCAGTGGCAACTATACCTTCTTTGATGCCCGATGCGATACCCCTGTTTTCCGTCCGAGTGGCTGCTTCGCGTAATCCGATATAAGCCATTTGCTGCTCTTCTTTGGTGAAGAAGTTCTTGCGGAATTTGAAGACGATTTTTCTTTCGTCTGTTCCTGTTTCGCAGTCTGAACAGTCTCTGTCACAGCCTGCCTGTGCTCCAATTTCGCAATCAGCTGGTGCATAAACATCGCAATCTTCTTCAACAAGGATATCATAATGTCGTTCATCTACGAATTTCCCCAATAAATCAGTGCAGTCATATTTTCTTTCTGCTACAATTTTTCTAACCATAACTCTCTCCTAAAACTTAAATCCTTCGAACTCTTCTGCCTTTACACGCTTTCCGAATTCAGACTTGTCAAAAACTGGACCAGTATCTTCTTGTCCAGAGTCAGATATGTTTTCTTGTGCGGTACTTTCTAAATTATATAACTTCATCTTAGATCTGTCAACCCCAATTACAAACTTCTTAAAGTAAGATGGATCGCCGTAACGATTCTTCAACTGTTTCACAAGAATCTGATTCAGGTTCATCAATTCTTCAGAGGATATTAGTGCAAACATAAAATCCACTGTAGCTGGTAAACCAAATGATTCAGAAGTGTCTGTTAATCCTACATCAGTATTAGCAAAACCCGAGCGAGTCGTTTGAGTAGCTGATAAAATTGGTACAGCATATTCAACTGCCAATCCTCTCAACTCTTCTGCGATGCTCTTAATATATGTATAAGAATTTACATTGGCACCTTGCTTCATTCTAGAAGAAGAACAGATATTCAGGTAATCAATGATAACCATGTCTGGAACAAACTTCTTCTTTTGTTTCAATTCTTCAAGCAATGCTTTAAAGTGACCAGCGTGGGCACCTGCTGTTGGATATTCTTTAACAATCAACTTACCCTGTGTCTTTGTAGATACTTTACTAAATCGCTTTTGATATAATTCTCTATCGATAATTCTTAACTCATCCATACCAATGTTCATTAGGTTGGCATCGATACGCTCAGCGATTCTTTCTTCAGCCATCTCCATGGTAATGTATAAAACATTCTTGCCTTGCATTAAGGTGCTAGCAGCCACATGACACATGAACAAAGACTTGCCAACCCCAGTACCAGCCAGTACCACACTAAGGGTCTTCTTTGATAATCCACCTTTAGTGATTTTATTAAAGAGATCAAGATCGAATGCAATCTTCTCTTCCACCCTATGATAAAAATCATACCTGTCATCAAAATCCTCGATGTAGTCATGACCAACATGGTTATCAAAAGACACGGCAAGAGCATCAGAGAGTATAGAAGGAATCGCATCCTTGGTATTAACTTTATCCCCACCATCAATGATTTTAATTGATTGTAAAATCGCATTATAAACTGCCTTATCTCTACAGAATTTTTCTGTTTCACCAAGTAACCAATCTACATTAGTTTCTTTACTTGTGAGTTCATTAATAAAAACTTCAAACTCAGGCACTTCCTTGTCGTTTAAATCTTTTCTGTTGCCAACTTCAATCGCCAAGATTTCTGGAGATGCTGGCTTGTTATACTCTACAAAAAACTTTATAAGTTCCTGAGCAACTACTGATTCTTTTCTGTCAGAAAAATACTCAGTCTTAAGATGAGGAACTACCTTACGACAATATTCTTCATTGTGGATCAAGTTCGATAGGATCGACTTCTCTATTCTCATTAACACCGCCTGTATATACTATATCGTTATTAATTACACCATACGCCATAAGTTCCATTAGGAAATCGCCCAACTCTTTTTTAAAGGCAGTGTGGTCAAGATTTTCTGGTTCTTGTTCATGTATGTTGTATACAAATTTAACTCTAAGTCTATCGTTTTCTTTATCTTCTTCAAAGGAAACTCGACCATAAGAGAATATTATACCTGAAAATTCTCCCTCCGTCAACATTAACGCAAGAACTCCATTGCGTTCTAATGTCTTATGTGGACGAACCATATCAGTCTTCATTGTCAATCTCTGCAAGTTCTTTTTCGATGTCCTCATCTTTGAGGATTTCAGTTGAGCCAACTTGATACTTGTCTTTAACAAACTGAACGAATGTTTTCTTGGCAAGAATAGGCATCCAGAATTCTTTGTTATCAGTATCTTTGATACGATATTTCTTATCTTCTATTTCACCAGTATCCGTATCAACTCTTGAGTACCATCCATTTGATGGTTTAACCACATGTCCCGATTCCATAGCAATGTCAAGTAGACCAGACCAACGACTGATACCACCATCATGATATACAGTAACAGGTATTTTAGATTTCTCACGCACGTACCTTGATTTCTCCACATTAATAATAAAGTTGTAACCGATAACCTCAGTTCCTTCTTTCTCTTGTTGACGACCGATAATGAAAATATTGTCAGCTGAGTAGTACGAACCAGTGCCACCACCAACGATTGCTTTGGGGAACATACCAATTTCCATGTAGGTATGATTGACAACAACCAGTGGGATATCTTTCAGATTCAAGTGTGGTGTGATCATACGGAACAGTGACTTCATCTGCTTTGCTCTTGACATATCAGCAACAGACTTACCTTCCATAGCATCTTCAACTTCTTTCTTAGAAGCAAGGTTACCAATAGAATCAATAACAATAATCAAATGGTCACCACGATCAACACCCTCAAGTTGTTGCATGATGTCAAACTTCAACTGTTCAACATTGGTAAGAGGAGTGTGAATAACTCTATCAGTATCAATACCAAAGGAATCAAAGTAGGACTGCGGAGTACCAAACTCAGAGTCATAAAATAAAAGAACAGCATCGTCATACTTGTCCAGATAGGACTTAGCCATTAACAAAGAGAATGCCGTTTTAAAGTGTTTCGATGGACCAGCCCACATTGTAACACCTGGGACTAAACCACCATCAAGTCGACCAGACAAAGCAATGTTGATTGCTGGGACAGAGGTAGGAATCATATCCTTCTTGGTGAAGAATTTTGATTGTGATAGAATTGCGCTATCCTTGATAGTTGAATTCTTTTTAATTTTATCTAATAAACTCATATGTTCTCCAAATATTTATTTCTATTATACTATGTATATGTTTGCAAGTCAAGGATTATTCTTGCTGTGTGGGACATCGAATACAAAGGTGACTCTGGTACAATCTCCAATGTTTGCAGTTCCGTGCATTAGTTTGTTGTTGAACCAGAGCAGAGTTCCAGGTTCAACATCGTAGTGTTCATCGCCTACAAAATATCTATATCTTCCTTGAATAGATAAGTGATAACGATCTCTTGTTAGATAGTAAGTCCCCTCATCAATATGTAGTCCAACAACACCATCGACAGGCAGAGACAGAAATCCACAACGACTAAACTTTTTAAAGTTTCGTTTCATGAATCCCACAATCTCTGTGTGATTGTGTATTGCTGGAGTTGGAACACAAATCTCACTGTCTCCCACAAAGTCTTCAGCTTTTTCTACAGAACCCATAACGAGCTGAAGGTTTCCAACAGGGATGTCATCATAACCTCGATCAACCAAAGATTGCACACCCTCAATTCTTCTTTGATTCATCCAATCGTCGGGGTGCTGCTTCAGCTGATTTAGTATCTTGCTGACATTGATGCCAGTTTTAATGATACGAATATTACGCAAAGAAATCCTCCAGTGATGATTTTGGTTCTACGCTCCAACCCAAAGGTTCAATAACAATCTGTACTGCATCAAGGAAAACCTTTTCGAATTGTTTTTCGTAGTCTACATAACTATGTAGGTTTAATTCTTTAGGTAGTTCTTGAGAGAAAGAAATAACATCTTCTTGAATCGGATTCGGTGTCTTGAGATACACAAACTTAATCTTGTCGCCATCACGAATGGGTTGGTATTGTTTCTCAAGTCCCTTTTCTTTTGTGTGATAGTTAAACAACAGCGCACCACGAACTGCGATCGGTGTTGACTTACCATAGATCGTGGAACTTCTACCATACTCTCGTAGACCATTTACTGATCTCGGGAACGCAATCTCTTCAATTGATAGTTTGTTAAACTCATCTCTAAACGAATGTATATACGAATGAATCTTGCTTTGATTTCCTTCAAGAATAACCTTGATCGAATCTTTAAGTTTGTTACGTATAACTTGAGGAGTAGAGGACTTGACCATTTCAAGACCCATAACTTTAATTTTAGGTTCCGCATATTGAACACCTTCAGAGTTGTGAACATTTATGATATAACGCTTCTTGGCAGTCCAGATTGCTTTGTCTGCCAATACCTCACGTTTCATCTGCATCTTTTGAGCATAGGCATTAATGTAATCAGCCAACTCTTCATAACCCTTGTCAATGAATGGCTGGAAAACATCTTCGCATATCTTATCCATATACTTAATCTTCTCTTCGTCAGTCTTACCTTTACAAACAGATTCGATTAGATTCTCAAGAGTTAGATAGATTGAATCGGTGTCAATGGCAATGACATAATCTTTGCCTTCGGTCTTCATTGTTTTGTTTAGGAAAACATTTAGTTTGTTTGCCATCCAACGAATCGACAACTGACCAGACAAGGTAATTCCCTCTGCCATTCGTAGATCAAAGTAGCGGAAATATTGATTACCCATTGCACCATAAGCAGAGTTTAGAGCAATCTTCATTGCCATCTGCAGGTTGTTAAGTCGAGATATATCCTTTAGCAAGTTTTTCTTGCTCTTGTCGTTTTGATATTCCTGTTCAGCTTTCAACATCTGCTTCTTAAACTTAGAACGATTGGCATACATAGTTGCCATCAACTCTGGCATGAAACCAAGTTTCTCTTTGGTATAGCAAACGCCATTGGCTGTCATTGTGACATTGCGTTCCTTGATAGAACTGGTGTCAATCTTCTGTTGAAGTAGATAGTCAACTGTTACAGTTTCACGACCCTCAAGCATTGTCTCAGGGGAGATGTTATACTGCATAATCAAGTGAGGATACAGACTGTTCAAGTCAAAGGAAGCAACCCACTTGTGTAAACCAACAAGAGGATCCTTGACATAAGCACCCTCAAACTTCTCACCTTTGCGATTACCAGAGTTTTGTGGTATGACAACATTCTTTTCACGAAGATGATTATAAATGATAGCATCCCACATACGAACCTGAGAGAATACATCTTCATAGTTAATCTTGGCATTATACGCCATGGTCAACTGCAGTTCGATCAACTTCATCTTGTCTTCAAGTTTGTCAACCAAGTGTACATCGTGAATGTTATAGGCGACGAACTTCTTCCAGTTATGAGTGTAAAAGTCTTTGAAGGTTGCGTACTCACTATGGTCTAGTTTCTTTTCACCCAACTCAACAAAGGCAATATGATCAAGACGATAAGACTCTTGCGCCGAGTAGGTATACTTCTTATAAAGATCCATGTAGTCTAACATAGCAACACCTTGAATGTCGTATGTCAATTCCTCGCTACCTTTCATGGCAACCTTACGTTCACGAATCATATCCCATGGCGAAATCTTCTTAGCAAAAGATTCACCGAGAACATATTCAATCCTACGAATAAGATAAGGAATATCAAAGAAGTTAATGTTCCAACCAGTAACAACATCGGGACAGTTATCCTGCCAGTAGATTAGGAACTCCTTGAGCATCTGTGCTTCGTTTTCGAAACAACGATAGTCAACATCACCAGCATTACCAATTGGTTGACGACCAAAGGTAACAATCTTTTTTGTTTTGTTATCTTGAAGTGTGATTAAAAGAATCTCTTCATTTGCTGAAGGGATATCGGGAAAACCATTTTCGGTTTTGGTTTCAATATCCAAAGAAAAGATCTTAACCAAATCTGTATCTGGAACGATCTCACCTTTATAAGTGTCGCTGATGAATTGAGCAACCCAGTTGTTGTTGCCGTAGATCTCGAATCCTTGAATATCTTGGTATCGTTCAATGTATTCTTTGGTCTCATAAACATTGCCACATTGAAGTGAAGCAACATACTTACCATCAAGAGTTTGATACTCTGTTGGTTTGTTTGATGGAACAAAGATAGTTGGGTTGAAATCTACACGATGTCTAAAAGGACTTCCGCTTTTGTCGTAGCCACGGACAAGCATCTTACTACCATATTGAACAACGCTTGTATAAAATTCTTTCATTTATTTCCCATAAATTAACATCATAATATCCAAGGCACAGTCATGAGTTGGGTGATGCTTGATAACATTGTGTCGTTGAAAGGTAGGATGAACAATATCACAGTAGCCATTCTTACCTGTCTCACAAAGTAAGTCAACTGCTGTTCGAACATCACGCCAAACATTGTAGTTTGTAATTAAATCAACTTTAACTGACTTACACAAACTATCAATACACATTTGATCAAGCGAACCACGAGCCCAAAAGGTTTGGTCTTTCTCTGGATACTTTGCGATATATTCTTTTATTTTATTAATTCCATCAAGAGAAGTCAAGTCATCTTTCTTGGGAGCCAAAGAAATACTGCGAACATATTCATGTTGTCCTGCCCACCAATCAACAGTTCCCTTGTCGATAGAACGCTTCATTGCGATTTGTTCTTTGGCATCAAATTTAACAAACAAAGAATTGTTCATCAGTTCGTCATAAGTATACTGCTCGCCAATATCAAAGTGAATGATTGACGCTGACAAAACTACAGCTGTGGACTCTGCATCAAGAGTCTCAATATCGAACATAAACATAATAAATCTCCAATGGAAAATAGCGTCTCAAGTATTATTATACCTGAAACGCCATTAAATGTCAAGGGTTATTTTGCTATTTGCAAACCTGCAAGGGCAGATGCTGGGGCTACCTGAATGCCTGATCCAAAGATTCTGTTGTATTCATTGATCATGTTTTGATCTGGAGTGCACTCTGCAGCAATTGCTGAGTAGTACAATCTAATGTCGCCAGAAGCAAAAGGCATATAAGGTGCTAGAGCAACACCCATACCTGTTTCTGTTCTTTGCAGCACAACTTGTGCTGGAGATTTAATAATATAGTTAGCACTATCGGCTTTTACTTCCTCACCAATAATATCTTCACCATTAATCATCTTATAAACTTTCACTGTCATAATTCTTCCTGTTCTACCATAAAGTCAATAAAAGAAGCAGCTAGATCTGGCTCATCGAACTGTCTCACGATAATAGAAAATGTATAAACATTATAACCAACAACAAGTATAGAGTTGTTTTTAAAGATTGAAATCTTAAGCACCCAATCCTTTCTTCGGATAGGAACATATGTTACCATGTTTGGAAATACGCTTGCTTTTTTCTTCATAAAACTATTTAGTCTCATGAAGAAGTGGGGAACAAGTCCCCACTCTATTACTTCTCTAGAATTGTTTTATCTTCCAATCCCTTTGGTGATTGCATCTGCTCTGGCTTTACGTGCCTCAACAAGTGCTTCAACCATTAGACTGAAAAATTTACCAATCGGATTAAAGACTTTCTGCAGCATTGTCATATTCGTTCTCCTGTAAAAGTGTCTTCTTACCTTTAACATTCACAGGAACTTTCTTTGGTTTCTTTTCTTCAGGAACCAAACGCTCCAAAGCAATCTTCAACATACCATTGAATAGTTCTGCGTTCTTAACTTCGATGTGATCATCGATAGCAAAGGCACGTGTAAATGCACGAGTAGCGATACCTTTGAACAAGAAGTTATCTTCTAGAGCATCAAGACTTGCGTCCATATTACCCTTAACAACTAATTTACCACCATCAATTTCAATGTCGATCTCGTTCTGTCCGAAGCCAGCAACAGCGATCTCAATCGTGTATGAGTTCTCATCATTCTTGCGAATGTTGTATGGTGGGTAGTTGGGGATGTTTTTAGTTAGATCAGCATGTAACGATTGTAATTGTTTTGCTGATTCATCAAAGCCGACAAAGAATTTGTCGAAGTCCTTAAATCCTGGACCAAATAATGCAAGGTGTGGTAATGAATTACCCATAGTAGTTCTCCTATTAAGCGAGTTTAAAAATACTCTACCCCAAATGGGCATAGAGGGTTGCTGGTTACTGGATCCAGCGGTAACTTAACGCACTACCAGCTTTATGCGATTCGTTTCTTAGCGGTCCTAAGGTGAATTCTTATGCAGCAGGTGCAGCTGTTTTGGCAGCTTCTTCTGCTTCTTTAGCCAATGCTTCTGCCTGTGGGTCACCCTGTTGTTTGATCTTACCAACCAAGGAAACAACTTCCTCAAAAGGATGTTTACCTAGCACACGCAATACAGTGTTAACTTCATCGATGCTCAATTCAAGTTTGATGTTCATTTTTACTCCAAGTTATGTAAAATTATTTAGTGGTAATTTTCTTACCAATATTATATTTAGGAACTAATTCCCATTCTGCTTTCTCTTTGTATGCCACAACTTTAATTTGCGACAAAGAGACTTTTGGTTCTGCCTTTGTGTTGTCCACAATCTTCAGCAATCCCCAATCTTGTAACAATCCTGCCACTGTATTTCTACGCTCAATATCATTGGAAGTTATATTGGATTCTTTACCATCCAATGCAAACAGTTCCTTGAAGTGAACAATAAAATACCTACCCTGTTTATGCAAGATATGGCAAGACTGATATAATTTTTGTTCTTTTCTGGAAGCGATCCCGATGCGTGTAAGGGTTTCGCGAATCTTCAAAAAATTATCAGGTTCAGGTAACAGGACTTCCAGCATAGAATCTGGCGTCCAGTCATAGTATATCATTTCAACAGACATTATTTTCCACCTTTATATAGTTTTTCTTCTATCATAGTCAACTGGTCAGGACTCACTATGTCCATAACCTCTTTGGCTCTCTCAGTAGAATATTTATAGTATTCCATGATTAGAAGAAGTTTCCTATCATCAGCGTCTTTTTTGTGCCACTTTGAAAATCGCTTCTTCTTGCTAATTGTATTTAGCAAGAAATCATTCTGCCATTTCTTGGGAATGCCAGAATTCCTATTCATCTCATTGGCCATCATAACTGTGTCGGCGAAATAAGATAAACCCCTGTTTACCATGAACGGAGTATAGTCCTTCTCGTTCAATGGATCTTCACGAATCAGATCCTTCTTGGTTGTGTTTATTGCATTTAGAAAGTCAAAGGGTGACATTATTCTGTCCCCAACAATGAGATCTCTTCGGTTTGTGCAGCAAATCTTTTACCTGGAAACTTATTTTGTAACTCTTGTTCAATGTCTTTGCGTGTTTTGCCTTGAGCCATAAAAGCATGTGTCGTATTGTCATATACATATAACATATCATTGTGCTTTTCAATTTTAATTTTTATGTAAGTGTCTTCAACATATTCTTGGAACTCATTAATTGAATAACGAATGTTCCTACGAAGCATACGCTCATGTGCTTGCCAACCAAACAGTGCGCCAAGATACCAAACACCAAACAGTATGATTACCAGTACAATTATTTCTAACATGGCAACCTCACTTAAACTTGCATTGAATCATTATCTCAGTCATCGCTGCGACTGTGTTAAGTTCATGGTCAGCTACGAATGCTGCTTTATATTGGTAGTCTGCCAGAATCAAAACAAGATGATGAACAGTTGAAGCATCTAGAAAGTCAACGGCATTGTCATACAGTTCTTTGAACAACTGTGTAGTTTCAATGTCAGAATTCTTAGCGACCCACTTGCGTACATCTGCGAATTTCTTTTCCTTCAGGAAGCCAACGAGTTCGCGAAATGATTCTTGAGATAAGTTTACAAGAATCCCAGAGTCAATCTTGCCTGCGACAGAGTAGCGTTGAAGTTCGTTTAGAATCCTACGATAGTCAGGGAAGTGTTTGGTAACAACTTCGGCAACTACCTTTGGATCAAACTCAATACCTTCATCCTTAAGAATACCTGCTGCTCGTTTGAAGAAGTTGGCAGCGATTTGTTGTTTATCTTTGTTGTCAATCTTAAACTCTACAACTGAACACCGACTATGAAGAGGCTCGATGATTCGGTTCTTAAAGTTACATGTAAAGATAAATCGGCAGTTGTTAGAGAACTCCTCAATGAATCCACGCAGAGCTGGCTGAGTAGAGTTGGCATTGAGATAGTCTGCTTCGTCAAGGATAACTACCTTTTTAGAATCTGTAAGAGATACAGTGGAAGCAAAGGACTTAATCTTGGTACGAAGAACATCGATACCAGATTCTTCTGAACCATTTATCAATAGGAACTCGGCACCGATCTCATTGCATAGTGCCTTGGCAACTGTGGTCTTACCGACACCTGCCGTACCACAGAACAAAAAGTTTGGTAACTGTCCAGATGCGATAAACTCCTTGAAGGTTTTCTTCAAAGAGTCAGGCAGGATACAGTCGTCAATGGTCTGTGGTCGATACTTTTCAACCCAAAGAAACTCACTCATAATATAAACTCCATAATGTTATAAAATTGGTTTTGGCGTAACCCCAAATGCTTCTGCCAGTGGTGCGATCGTTTGATAATATATTTCTATAGTATCTCGTTTTCGTATACCCTCATCAAAAAATCTTTTCTTTTCTTCTTCAATAATACTTATAAGAGTTTTAAGATTCTTACCATATACAAATAAAATACTTACAGGATTTGGATGTGTAGAACTACCTCTATCATATATACCAAATATAAAACCATCTATCTCATGCATGTGGCGCATTCTACTTTCGCCAGTATCAAACTCAAAATAGATTTTATCAAAGTTATATGTTTGACTCTTTTTTCTAATTGGTTTATTTGTAGATTTATGTTCAATCCACTTTAAACCCAACTCAGAACAATTTCCATCCTCTTTATATCGCCCTGTTACCTTTTGAATAGTTGGATAAGTATTCTTTAAGTAATTAAAAGACATAATCTCACGCCAAACATAATTGTCGTGTGGATTATATCCGTACTTTTTCCTAAACTCTTCATTATCTTTCAGCAGCTTTTCTAAATCTTGAATTTCAGTCATTTAAGAAAGTTAATTAATGATGCTGTAGATTTTTCTTTCTTAGGTCTAGGAACTGATACTTTATCCAAGTTAGTTTTACCTTTGACTAAATCCCATGCTGCTATACACATATTTCTAACATCATTAGGATGCTTGGCTTTTGCTTCACTCTCTGTATAAAAATCAGCAATCCATTCCCAGTCTTTGTGATAATCACACCAAACCATTTTCTTAATCTTCTTGCCTGTTTCAAGATCAATTGTGTATAGTTCTTCAGGTGGTAATACTTTACGATTTACTCTTGGGTTTGGTATTTTCTTTCGCTTATCCATAATATATTTCTCATAATTAATGTTGACTAAAGGGATTAAGAGGGCGATCAGATTCACCCTCTTGTTCTGGCACTACATAATACTTACTCGAATGTTGAGTCGGCTTCGACTGCGACATAGTAGACGAGGTCGTTTGTTCCTGCGAATCTGCTGATTCGTTTGCTTGAGATTGAGACATTATATTCTCCTGCCACCATCTTTAAGTTCTCAACTTTAAGATTTACATTAAACACCTTATCAGTTGGACCAAGATCTACATCGTAGGAGTTCGCTGAAGCATTTTTCTTCTGGCAAACTTTACCAACAATCTTAGATCCATCACCAGCGATAACCAAGTCAGGTGCCGAAAGAACACCACTGGTACGACGAACCAAATCTAAGGTTGCCGAGGTAACACGAAAGTTGATCTCAGGATCGGGAAAGGTAATCTCTTTCTGTGGGACAGTGAGGTTTGCTGCTTCAGCTGCATAGTATTTAATGCTGTTGTTATTCTCACGAATGTCAACATACTTTTGACTGAAGGTCAAGTCTGGGTCTTGAAACAATGATAGTGCACCAAGGAATTCATTTAGATCATAGATACCAAAATCGCTTGGGATTGTTTCAGCAATCGGAGAAGATGCCATAATATTTTTTGGACCAGAGATGGTACCAATCTTGTTTCCTGCTTTCAACAAGAGGTTACTATTGATAGTTGAAAAGTTCTTCAACAGTTCGACAGTTTGTTTGCTTAATTTCATTTAATTTCCTTTTCAATTAACATAATAATATGTATAATACATTATACTTCAAAACGATCTATTTGTCAAATTTATTTTCTTCAACAGAATAGTATACATCGTGTTCATATAAGAACATCAAGCAACACATTGCATGTGCCAAGTGGTTCTTACCTGTTTCGGGATCATCTTGTTCTCCCTCTTTCCATGCCCATAAGTGTCTTTGCATTGCGTCAAAGTACCTACGCTTTGAGTCAGGAACATTCTTCCAATTATCTGGTTCGTATTTCTCGGCACCAAATGTTAGAATTTCTACAGTTGCTTTTAATGCAAGTGGAGGTAGCAAACCATATTGAAGTTTACCACCATCAAATTTGCGCCCACCAGTGGTAGCTGTTTGGCTTGCTGCTACAATATCTTTTCTAGTTGACATACTTTCTCCAGTGTAAATACAAATGAGCACTCCCGAAGGAATGCCCATTCATAACTCACTAATTAAGCACGAGTAAATGCTTGTGCGCCAACAATCGCTTGAGCCAAAGCAATGATACGGCGACTTGGTGTGCCGATACGATACTTGGTAGCAACTGAACCATTGCTCAAAGTTGTTGGGTTGCTGTATACACAGTAACCTTGTTCACGCAAAACTTGAACATGGCGAGCTGGGTTAGCAATACCAAATGAAGCAGTGATTTGCTTCGCAGTAAATGCTTTGCCTGCTTGCAGGTGCTTTAAAAGCTGTTCTTTCTTAGACATAATATCTCCATAATAACGCCATCAATTAAAAAAGGGAATGGTGATGGCAATAAAACCAAACCCCAACCGAACCTGTTAGACAGGAATTCCGTTAGCACGAAGTTCGTCCATGAACTCCGAGTCAGATTGATATTCTACTCCTTCTTCGGGACTTTCGTCAATTATTTTTTGGAGTTTACTTGCATCTTTATCTGTTTTTGTAACTGTGACAGTTGAGAATGCTGCAAATTCAGACTCGGTTGGCCAAGGCATCTGATACTGACCACGACCTACTCGGTTGTTGCTTTGTAACCAGTTAGGATAACCCAACTTCTCACCAGAAGTGCTACGCTCATCCTTCATCTTGTAATAAGATGCATGGATTTGTTTAGCACCCAAAGAACGCTCCGAGTAATACTCAGGAAAGTTCTCAATGGTGCGAACGATAAACTGTTTCTGGGACTTTGTAAGATCTTTAAATTTCAACATGGTATATTTCCTTCTTCAATTAAAATGGGACTTCTGTATCAACGACTTGCGGTGCAACTTCTGCTTGTTCTTCAACAATCATTTCACCAGCACTTACTTTGTCAAACAAGTCAACAAAGGCAAGGCGAGTTGCGTCATCGAAACGATTGGTACACAACTCAATTGCTTTTTTCTGATTCTTAAAGATCGAGAATGCTCGAACAATATGAACCAGACGACGAGTAGTGATTGTCTCATCGACACCACCAGCGTCAAAGGTACGACGAATTGCTTCAGCCCACTTAACAAGGTTTGAGGCAAATTCTTCGTCAAGAACACCAAAGGACTTCATAAGATTTTGAACAATCTTAATTTCCACTTTGGCATCAGGGTACTCCTGATTAAATGTCACTGCGAATCGCTCAAGAAACGCTTCGTTCAAAACATTGGTACCGATGTAACGACCATCATCGCTACCCTTACCCTTTGTGTTTGCCGTGGCAAACATGTTAAATCCAACAGCGGGATAGACCATCTCGTTCTTCAGTTTGAAGTAGAAAGGTTTACCCTCAAGGATAGGTTGCAAGCAAAGCAAAGTGTTTGCTCCACCAGCGTCAATCTCGTCAAGCAACAAGGGGATACCCAAGCGCATTGCGATCATAACTGGACCCTCAACGATTTCGACATTACCATCGACAAGGGTTTTAGAACCAATCAACTGGTCTTCGTCAGTCATTTTATTCAGATTGACACGGATCAGTGGTCGCTGTAACTTGGCACAAATCTGTTCAATAGAAGTTGACTTGCCATTCCCAGTTGGACCAGAGATGTAAGTTGGATAGAATTGCTTTGAAGCAACGATTCGCTCCAAATCTTTGTAGTTACCAAAGGGAACATAGTTGCCATCAATTTTAGGCACAAGGGATTCTAAGTTCGTAAAGTCCACAATCACACTTTCAGGTTGCTGTGGTGCGAGTGCGGTATTACCTACGATGGGAGCTGTGAAGTTACCACCAGGAATCGCGTATAACCCACGACCGAGTTTATTTTGCATCAACCAAGTTGGATACTTGGAAGACTTCATTGTTTCCATGACAGATTGAATCTGCTTTCGGGAAACCTGTGATGTCGTTTTAACATCGGGGAACATCTCAAAGAGTTTAGATTCAAACTCATTTACATAACTATCAACCATCATTCACTCCATTCATAATATAGAACAATTATACACTATTTCACAATTAATGTCAAGCATTAAATGCAAGATCGTACTCAAATGCTGTAAGAACAGCTTCAACTTCTTCTCGGTTGATTAATCGACTTCCCAACATAACGCATTCTGCTTCGATGCCGTAGCTGAAACAAAGGTTATACAAATCATTATCATTAAAACAATCCCACATAGTCATCACCTTTCTAAGTCTATAATATAATTATACCTGAATTTGCAATTAATGTCAAGCACTTTCGGAATAACCCTACAGGATGTAGGGGTAATAAAAAAGGTTTAAAATCAACGACTTAGGCAACCAGCCCCACAAATCGGCTCAGAACCACTCGGCTGGACTTCTTTACACCGAGGAATTTGCCGAACTGCTTGGCTATGTTCTTTGCATTGTCTTTGGAGTCGATTATGAGGTCACCCTCCTCAATCTTCTGTTTGGACGCTGGAAGCAGATACAACTCATCCCTACCTGTGTTTTCCACCAATGCGTAGTCATTCTGGCGGATTTCCTTGCGGAGTTGTTCAACCATGAGGTAGTGACCATTGTGCATGTCAGGAATATTGTGACGAATAAATCCATCAATACTACGACGACTGTTCTGAACAACATGGAAACCAATGGTCTTAATGTTGTAACGATCCTTGATGATTCGCAAGAACACACGAGTTTGGTTAGATCCATTATCGTCTAAGGAATATTCTTTCTTTGTGATTGGATCGCGAACATAGTTCTTAACCTTTTGTTTCTCGTATGCATTGTTGTAGCGTGAAGTACGAATGTTACGCTCACCACCTGCTTGAAGCGAATGACCTTCACCATCAGTCAAAGTAATCAAAGACATTTTCTCAACAGAGTTGTTCTTGACAAACTTACCGATATAGTCAACAAGATAAACCAGTGACTCATTCAAAGGTGTACTGTTCAAACTGTAACTTCTATGGTAGTTGTATGGTTGGTTGTAAAACAAGTCAACCATCTGATTGAATTCAGTGTTAGACATTTTATTGTTGAAGAACTCGATCAGGTGAAAACTACTGTCAGAAAAGCCACCCATCATTGGGTCAACTTTTGCATTATCAGAGTATCGGTGTTCCCAAGAAACACTGTCATAGCCAGAGGTAAAGGCAAATACCTGATACGGAATTTGAATTCGTTGGCAGAACATGGCAAGATTAATCACTTGTTTGATTGTGTCATGCATAACATCACACATTGAACCAGACCAGTCTAGCAAGAAAATCATGCCATGGTTTTTGTCCTCAGGAACAACATCAAGTTTCTTAAAGATGTCATCGGTCAAGGTATGAGCATACAGTTTACGAACATCGAGGTCACCTGATTTTGAAGTAGTGATACGCTTGTATTCAGTTGCTGACTTACGCATCTCGAACTCTTTTACAAGATAGTTCACAACACGCATAGACTCAGTCTTAAATTTAAGCAAGGATGCGGCATCGCTGGCTACATAATCATCACCAACCTTTTGACCATGATAGTCATAGGTTCGTTGGTACTTCTTCATTTTCTCAGGTTTCAATTCTGAGAGTACTCGCTTGAAGTCAATGATAACATCGCGAGATGTTTCCAACTTAGGAATAAAGTATTGAACCACAGTGGTAGTGTCGGCAAGTTCAGACAAGCGATCGTTGAACACACGCTGAGTTTTGGACTCTAGTTCTTCCTGTTCTTTCTCAGGTGTATCTGTATCAGCGTCAGGAGTTGACTGAGTAGTTCTGTTGTTAGAATTTTCATTGTCTTCCTGTTCAACTTCTTCGGCATAATCATTGTCAAAGTCATCAGGATCATCCATAAAATTGTCGAACTCAATTTCTTCTAGATCTTCAAGATCTTCACCATTAGACTCACGAAGTTTTTTGAGTTCTTTCTGTTTGGCTTCGCGATCTTCTTTAGAAAAGGCATAAATTTCTCTAGCCAAATTATATACATCATCCATTGTGTCGCACTGGTCAGTACGACGGACAAGTTCCATTTCGGCTGGTGTAAATTTTACACCACAGTTGAAACCACACTTGTAGTATAAGTTGATACGATCGATCAGTAGAAGTTTGGAAAGATCCTGACCTTGAACACCGAAGAAGTCTTTTTCGTTCAGTTGTTTGTAACCAGTGATGAATGCTTTGCGCAATCCAGGATACATGTTTTTGATTTTCTTTTCGATACGAACATCCTCAACCACATTCATATAACCATGAATGGTGCGGAAGTCTGGCTTTTCAACATGCTCAATGGTAGTGAAAAGTGCATGGCCAACTTCATGACCGATAAGCATTTCCTCTTGGTCAACAGACATATCTTTCCACATCGGAAGGGTCAATGTTCTGGTAACACTTTCAAATGATGCTGTTGAAACATTGGCTCGAATAACATTCAAGTTTTCGTTTGCCAAGAGTCTAGCCAGCAGGTCTTTAGAATTCATCATAAATTATTCCTCAAGTTATAGAATAATTATACTCTTTTTCCTAATTAATAGCAAGCACTTTTTGCAATCAAGGCTGTGCGGGACTTGCAGGATACCCCTACAGGTTGTAGGGTTATACAATGACCGAGAAATCGTTTCGTTTTTCAAATTTTATGACTGATCTAAACTTGTCAAACAGCTGGTCACCCTTGTGCGAGATCACAAACACATTGGAATGTTCGCCCAGTGTGTTCATCAGGGTTAAGAAGTAGTCAGTCCCATTGACATCCAGCGATGAGTCAAAGATTTCATCCAGCATAAGCAGGTTTGTGTTGACAGAGTTCTTTAGTTTTGCAATCTGGCGCCATGTAAACAAGATAGCCAAGTCTATGCGCATCTTCTCACCCTCAGAGAAAGAAGCATAGGTAAACTCATCACGAAATCTAGACTTGATTGTTTCGTTGAACGATTCATCTAACTCAAAGTGAATGTAAGAATCCATCTGGTTTAGATATTGGTTGATCAACTTGTTCATCACAGGTAGATACTCACGAATAATCGCAGTCTTGATACCAGTATCTCTCAACAAAGCAGATGCAACTTCCTGAAGTTCTTTAACAGAATCTAACTCTTTTCTGTTGTTAATGTTACTCAATGCTTCTTGAGCCAATACCTTTAACTTAATTTTTTCTTCATCAAGATTTGCTGTATCAGTTTTTGTACTTTCGATTTCCTCTTGTAAACCTTTTATTTGTTTATTGAGTAGGGAGATCGCAGAGTTTTTAGTCGATAATTCAATATTCTTGTCGGTAATCTGCGATTGGACTTCAGTAATCTTACGTAGGTTTTCATTAAGACGGGAGAGAACTGTTTCGAGTTCACCAACTTTTCTGTTCTGTTCCACCAACTGCGAATTAAGTTCTTCGACAATGTTCGATTTATGTTCCTCAGGTATACCTTGTCTACATGAAGGGCAAACATCATGTGCGTTAAAGAATTCTGAGTTATGCTCACATGTTTCGATTTGTTGGAGAAATTTACTTCTGTATGACTTTGCTTTGTCGATATCTTCAGTAACATTTTCCTTGTCATTGATGCTCGCTTTAAGAGTATCGATCTCCTCCAAGATGGTAGATATCTCGCTCTCACTAGATAGAATCTCAGCAGTGTTAGAAGAAATTTTCGCTCTGATACTTTCGATGGCGCTAGTCTTTGCTTCAGAAATAGTTTTGATGATCGCTTGCTGATTCTCAACCCTTTCTTTGGCGAGTTTGAGATCCGATTCAACCTTGGTGATTTCATCTTTAGTTGCACTTACTTTCTCCTTGAGCAACGAATTCATAGTGGAGAAAATCTTAATGTCTAAGATGTCCTCAATAACTTCCCTACGCTGAGCAGATGACAACTGCATAAAGGGAACAAACGATGCGGACCCAAGAATAACAACCTGAGTAAATGTCTTGTAGTTTAGACGAAGGATTTGTTGTTCAAGAATCTTTTGATAGTCTTTAGATGCAGCATCTTGATTAACCATGACACCATCAAGATAGATCTCAAAGATATTTGGTTTGATACCACGAATAATTTTATATTCTTTTTTGCCAATGGAAAACTCAATCTCAACAAGTGCGTTCTTGCCGTTGATAGAGTTGATCATCTGATTCTTATTGATGTTTCTAAAAGGTTTTCCAAACAAACCAAAACACAAAGCATCCAAACAAGTGGACTTACCCTCACCATTTTTTCCAATGATAAGGGTAGTTGTTGATTTGTTTAGTAGCAGGGTATTCGGTTGATTGCCAGTGGATAGAAAATTCTTCCATGACAATTTTTTAAATACAATCATTCACTCTTCCATTTCATACCCATAGACTTATAAATGAATCTTATTATAAAGTTGGGTTTCTTTTTAGACACAATAGTAATTGGCATAGCATCAACATTAATAGTAAAGGATGGATTCCCAAGATTACAATTAGTTGTCAAGGTTGTCCAAGTAGCATTAGTACCACCATTCGAGATAAGATAACTACCAGACATAGCAGTGACAGAAGTTCTTGCTTGTTCGGCTCTCCACTCTTCAATCCATTTAAGACTTGGTGTATAATCTAAGTCAAGTTCAATCTGTTCCGTAAGCGGAAAGAAATAACTAATCTCAAGTTGCTTCATTATTCTACCTCTAAGTTTATTGCTTCCGTATAAAGAGATTTCATAAATGATTTAATCTTTTCTTTGTCGTAGTCAGTTTCAATTGAATCGACATAAGTCGATAACACATCAAGCGTATCTTCTAGATTAATGTCAGAATCAATTTCACCTTCACTATACTCAGAGAAGTTCTCAATTATCTTTACTTCATATGGATTACTATCATAAACCTTAGTGATGAATTTGTCAAATTTATATAAGTCATTCTTGTTAACAACTATAACTTTTACGTATTTGTTTTTTAGATTATTGTATGACGAGATTGAGGGATCAACAAGGGAGTCGTCGTACTCAATTCGTTCGAACATCGTATAAGGATTTCCGATGAATTCGAGTTCTCTTGTTTGTAAATCGAACAAGTGAAATCCTCGGGGATCGTTAAAGTCTTGCCATGTAAGTTCGTATGGATTGCCCAGATAGTAAATATGACTATCATTGCTACGATGATGGTAGTGACCACTGAAAACCATATCAAACTTTTTAAACAAATCCTTAGAAAGACCTTCATGACTTTCCATTCCTCTATACATTGCGAACCCAGCAATTTCAAAGTGCCCCATGCAAACTTCTGCTTTGCTAGAATTAATTACTTGTAAACTTTCATCATAATTATCAGGACATATCCAAGGCACGAAACATACTGATGTGTCATGAACGACTATGTCTGATGCCTTATTTATTAAAGCGATATTTGTATACTCAGCCAGTAGCAACTCTGGAGAATTGACTTCATTGGTATTCTTAAAGTAAGTGTCATGATTACCAGCGATCATGTAAACTTTGATATTTCGTTTTTCAAGTTGATCAAAGAACATCTTCTTTGAGCGATCAAGCGAATAGAAGTTTACATATTTGCGTCTATCAAAAGTGTCACCAAGAATAAGAACGCTGTCAATATCAGATGCGTCCAAAGTAGGAAAGAAAGTATTGTCATAGAATTGTTGATAAAAATCTAAAAAGGCAACACTATCATTTCTCGCACCGAAGTGCTGGTCTGTAATAATTGCTACTTTCAAATGAAACCCACCTTTCGTTTAGTTGGTTTATTTGTTTGCGTATTAAAGATTTCAGCAATTGAAAACTCAACAACTTCACCAGCGTTGCGCTTTGGTACAGAACCACCAAGTTTATCAGCCAATTTATTTGCAGCGAACAAAGACAAAGGTTTGAACTCAACGATATCAAAGCAACGTCCTGGACGAGTCAAAGCAGAATCAATGTCACAGATAGAAGGTAGATTGGTAGAAAAGATCATCTTCTTACCTTTGGTAGTCACAAGACCATCACCGACATTAAGGAAACGATGCATCATTGTGTTACCATCACTGCGTGGCTTCAAGAAAGCATCACTATCTTCTAACACCATGACATTGTCATCAGATTCAATGAAGCGAGCAAAGAATCCATCTTTGTCTAGGATCGCACCATCGTAGGACACAATCGCAGATGAGTTGGTATGAGCCAACAGACCACGGATAAAGGTAGTCTTACCAGTTCCTGGAGGTCCAATCAACAACAAAATATTTGCCGATGATTCCATGTAACGATCATAGTAATCATTAAGTGGTTCACCATTCAGGAATGGATACATCTCATCACAAGGAAGACGATCGCGATTCAGTGGTACGTTAACAGATTGACCATCACTACCATATACCCATTCGATGTGACAAGTAACTTGATCAAAATTTTCTTCAACGATCTCAACGATATCATCAACAAACGACTCATCACCAAACGCACGCACGTCAGTTGTGTTACTGTTTACTGAAAATTTAATAAGATTGTTTGATTCTTTTTCAACAATGAAACCATCTGAAGAGTTAGACTGAACAAAAAGATAATCTTTAAATTGATTCTCTGCCCAGTGTTGCCACTTCTCACGATTACAAAGCACAGAGGTATTACGAAACACAGTTGAAACACCTGCATCGGCACGACGCTTTAAAATTTCTGCTGTGATTAGATCTTCAACATCAGAAACACCCAAAAAGATTTTATCATTATCCATATTAATTTTACTCAAATTTAAAATATTATCTGCTGCATCCCAAGTATGTTTTTTGAGAAACTTCTTAGTTCTTTTCTTTTTTACAATTGTTCTTGACAACCCACGAAAAGATGGTCTTATACTTTTACTCAATTCTTTTAACCAATCATGAACTTCACTATTACTACGCTTCATTACTCACTCACAAAATCATCTAAACTTGCTTCTTTCTTTTTACGTTTCTTTTCTTTTTTGCGTTCAATAAAATCATCAAAGGTATTATTCTGTTGCATAAACTCAGCATACGCATTATGAAATTCTCCACCTTCATCTTGATCTTGTAACTCAAACATCTCAAAGGGCATTTCCTGTAGCATCTTACCCTTAATATATGTTTGTTTCTTCTCCTCGGCAATTCTTCTTAAGAACGCATAGTAGATAATTTGGGTGAAGTACGCAAAGGGATTGCTAGATTTTTCGGGATCAAAGTTATCGATATATTGTAGACAGTTTTGTATACCATCTAAAATCATATCTTCACGATAACTATAATTAATAAAATTTGCTTTGTAGGAAAGATGGGTTCCAATTTTTAATAGGCATTCACCAATGTATGGTGTTACCATTGGCCAACCCTTGTCTTTTCTAGTCAGTCCTGCTTCTTTGGCAACGAGCACCTTGATTCGATACTCTTTCATTGCTTCAAGAAAGTCAGCGTTACTGACGTAGTGGGTTCCTTTGGCTTTTGTTGCCATACTAATAAATCTCCATAATTATTCAACTCAGATAAGTATACTATAAAATGATTACAATAGCAAATATTTAATACAAGAAAATAAATTTGCTTTTTGCTTGACGAAAGCGTATACTCTCGATGTAGGGTTTGAAAAAGTTATAACTAATGTAGCGTTTCGTTACCTTCAACAAAGGTTTTGTTACCTTCTTCGGCTTCCTCTTCTATCTCCCCTGCTATTGCTCTCAGCTGTGCGATTGCACTATGAATATCCTCTATCTCCTCGAGAGCAGCACGATCTTCATCATCTTCCCAAATAAGTTCTTTGGCTTGCGGTGCCAGATTCACACCCTCATGGTTTCTTACAAGATGCACATAGTGAACAATGGCACGATCATGCAATTTAGAATCAAGAACAATATGAGTTTTGTTTAAGTGAACAACAGGCGATTCAAGAAACAGTGAGTATGGACCAGCAGTAACTTGTTCAGAAATACGATCATTGTTTGTAGAAACAAGATGAGTTTTGATTAACATAGGAAACTTAACAGTAACTGTAGTTTCGTTTTCTGATTCTTTGTATGCCATAAGTTGTTCACCAGTAACCAATTTTAAATAAACGAATTCTTCGTTCATAATTTTACCTCAACAATCTTGTAATTAAATTTTTCTTCGGAATAAGTTTTAAGTCTTTCACCAAAGTGATTCAGTGTATGATTTTTCCAAGACTTCCAACTTAAATCGTCTGCTAAGTCGTATAGATTGCACTCAGTTTTACCATTTTTTAATCTTAACCCACGACCGATACTTTGTAGGTTGCGGATCTTAGATTTGCTTGGCGATGCAAAGATTACATTTTCCAATGATGGGATATTAATTCCAGTACTAAAAGTACCAAAAGAAGCAACAATAATCGCATCAGGCTCGCTCTCTGTAATCTTTCTAATTGCTTCTCTATCTTCTGTTTCAGTGGCACCAGAAACGAAGAATATTTTTCTTTTGTCATGCGCTTTATCTTTGATCATGTCAAACAAAATCTTACCATGTTTATTTACAAACTGGAAAAGGACTAGGGTGTTGCCTTCAGACTTCAACGCAAGGTTACAGATAAAATTATTACGCTTTTCGTGTGATACAATAAAATCCATCTCATCAGCGTATTGATTATTCTTTCTACCCTGACGAGTTATATCATCATACTTCAGTAGTATACATGTAATATTTAGTTTGGCCAGCGTTCCCGAATCCATTAATTCTTTTGTAGTTGTTACACGATGAGTTGGACCAAAGATTCCCTCAAGAACTAATTTATGAACTTTCTTGTTATCAAGAGTTCCTGTAGTTCCGATACGGTATTTAACATGAGTAAGTTTACCCATAACTGTTGTAAGAGAGGTTGCTTTAAACTGATGCGCTTCATCACCAAAGATAACATCAAACTGATTGAACCATTGCTTATGTTGTTTGTAAACAGACTGCCATGTAGTAATTAACACATCGCCTGTTATATCTTTAGTGAAACCACTGTATAGTTTCTGAACATGACGATTAGTTTTCCAACCATTGGCAGAAGAGTAATCTTCAAAATCAGCGTATAGTTGCTCAACCAGCGAGGTAGTTGGCACAATAATAATACACTTGCGACTATTCTCTAAATGCCAACGCATTGTTGTATAAATGATAAATGATTTACCAGATGCGGTTGGCGATAGTAGTAGGGTTCTTTTTGTATCGAGAGCATGTTTAACAGCTTCGATTTGATAATCACGAATCTCGATTGGTTTACCATGACCATGGGGATTTAGCCATTGAGCAAATTCTGAAACTTGTTCAGATGTTATGCCTTCGTTGTTTCTTAAGTCGGCTGGTAGAGTTATCGCATAGTCATTACGAGTACAAAAATCTATGACATAATTTATCAGACCAACATAAAGAGTCTTGCGTATAATATCGTACATCCGCACTTTACCATCCCAGAGTCTTGCTCTGTACTGCGGAGTAAACCTAGCACCTGGATACTCAAAGGTAAAGAAGTCTGACAGTTCTTGTTCTATGGACGGATCGTCAGCAAAGATACGAAGATGCACTTCATCAATTTTTTCAACTGTTATCATGAGCCACTAATAAACTTTTTCCATTCAATAGAATTGCGTATCTGCCAATCCCTTGCTTTAATTTGATTCATAACTGAGTCAAGGAAATCTACAATACATTGAATGTAGTTTGCTTTAATCTCTAGTTTATTTAGATCGTTATCTCCAGAGAGAAATTCATCCATCTCATTCTTCAGCGGTTTAACACCTTGCCACTGAACCCAACCAGTTAGTTGTAGTTCTTCTTTTGTCATTTCGCCACGATAGTAACGAAACTTTGATTGACGAAGTGTGTTGTAATCTGCCTTCATCTTAGCAAGTTGTAACTTGTATCGGATAAGGTGATTGAGATATTTCGAGTGGAGTTTTGCTGTGTTGACGGATTCTTTATCAAGATGGTTATCATCAATGATACAGTCGTCAGCCCATGCGTTTTGTATTTCTTCAAGTGTCATAATAAATCCTCAAGGTGTATACTATTAGTATACTATAAAGTCAAATTAAACGCAATTAAATTTTTGTAATTACACCAGTTACATTTGCAAAAGTGTAGTAGGAGAAGCGGAATGTTGCAGAACCAGTTAGGTAGTTAACACTGTCGTTGGTGGATTGAAACTGCAAAGTTTCCAACGAGATAGGAAAGAGATCATTAAAAGTAATTGTTTTTACAGGATTGTTTGTGTTGTTTAAAATTTGCATAACACCAATCGAGTAGTTTGTTGCAAGTTCGCTTAATACAGTTGATTGGTTTGCAGCAACATAGTCAACATACTGCTGATAACTTTGCGGAAATCCCAATGCCACGATCCAGTTGTAAATAGAGATATAGTTATCCATGTTTTCGTCAACAAGGAACTGCACATTCAAAGTATCATAAGTCAAGTGATCGCCTGGAATCGGTTGATTCGCAAATGGCGTAGCCAATATTGGATCGCCAAAGGTGATTCCTGGGATATGAACCTGCTGACAGAAGTATTCAATTTCAGGTAATTTGGCAATGTTAAATCTAAACCCATTTGGTGACAGTGGATTTATGTTTGGAGGTAATGTTAGGTTTATACTCATACTATTATTTATATGAAAAAAAGGGAGATCTTTTCAGAACTCCCTTCTTAAAACATCACTCTACGGTGACTTCTTAATGTGATTACATTAAATTGGTCACGGCAACACGGCGATAGTAGTAGTTTTCGTTAGCAGTTAGACCACCAGAACCATCCAAAGAAACGAATGGGTTAGCAACCATACCATAACGAGTCTTGAAACCAATCTTAGGTTGGAATGTAGACGGATCTACAGCACGAACCAACTGAAGTGGAACGTATGGGCAATAGAACAAACCAGCGTCAAACGCAGAAGTACCTTTGTAGCCAACAGTGAAGAACTGAGTAGCTGATTGGTTAGCAGAGAATGGATCAACATAAACTTTATAACGACCATTCAATACACCAGCGAAAGTAGTGCTAGACTCATCAACATTCAAGTTAGTTGACAATGCAGGTGCATAGTCAAGAACGCCAGCCATTGCCAAAGCAGAAGCTACGTCAGATGAACAGATGATGAAGTTACCTTTACCACGACGAGTTTGTTGAGCAATAGCATTGGCATCACGTTCGATTTGGAACAAGAGACCTTTGAATTTTTCAACAGACCAACGACCATTAGAGTCAGTATCTAAGTCGAAAGTACCAGCAGTAGTAGTACCAACTTGAGCACCTGGCTTAGCAGTAGTATAGATAGTACGTAGAACTTCGCGATTGATCTCAGCCAAAATCTCAGTAGAAAGAATGTTGCTCAATTCGCCTTCAGCGTCAAGACCATGAACTGATTTCAAGTCTTGTGCCAATTCAACAGTGTACTCAGCTTTCAACGCACGAGTCTTAGCAGTTACGCTAGTCTTTTCGATTGAGAATGCCATTTGGTTGAAAGTAGTGCTATCGCCCAAACCTTCAGCTGTCGAAGTAGACATACCAACACCAGTAGTATAAGTACCAGATACTGGGTTGTTACCAGCGTTAACTGGAGAAGCAGCGCCAGAGAATGCAGTATCAGCTGCATTGAACAATGCCTCAGTACCACCTTGAGTAGAGTAGCGTGACTTCATAGCGAAGATCAAGCCAGTAGGTTGTGTCATTGGTTGTACACCGCAAACATCATAAGCGATCATTTGTGGAGCAGCACGGCGAACCAAGCTGATCAACACTGGATCAAACTTAGCGATACCGCCAGTGTCACCATAAGAACCAACAGCGTTAGCTGCAGTAGTTTCAAACAACGCTTCTTGTTGTTTGCCCATTTCGCGTTCTTGGTTTTCCAAAAGAACAGCAGTTACTTCCTTACGGTAGTGGTCCTTGATTGAAGGCAATGCTTCGTGTTCAAGGATTGGTGCCCATTTCTTTAAAAGGGCTGTGCGATCGATATTACTCATTTTAGTAATTCCTTATATTAGATTTTAAGTTTGTTGAGTTCGCTAAGATACTTCTTAACAGAAGGATCTACAGGTGCTTGCTCAGTTAGAGTTTCAACAGGGGTATCGCTAACTACTGATTTTACTTCAGTAATTACTTTCTTACCACCAAAATAATTCTCACGGATTGTCTGTAATTTTGCAGAGAAAGTGTCGGCGGAATCATAAGAAATTTCTTCTGCTAGAGAAGTAAACTTTTCAACTTCAGTGTCGGTCAAACCTTTTACTGATTCAGCAATTGCGTTTACACGCTTTTGCTCGTTGACGATCTTAGACAATTCAACATTCTTTTCTACTTGATCATTTAGAGTTGATTCAATTGCAGATAGTTGCTCTTGTAAGTCACCCAATACATCGAACTTTTCCTCAGGAACGTCGATATAGTGTTCAGCAAACAAAGACTTCATACCGTCAATAAAAGACTCCATAATCTCAGACTTCATACCAGACTCAAGGGCTAACTCATTCTCTTGCACCCACTGCTCAACTACGTAGTTGAGATATCCATCAACTTTTTCAACAAGACCCTCTTTGATACTTTCAACTTCTTCTTGCAACTGTGTTGCATAAGATTCTTCTAGAGCTGCTGTTTCAGCTGTAACACGAGCTAAAACTGCTGCTTCGAAAATAGTGGCTGCTTTGGTTTTAAAATCTTCGGAAAGATCAGCACCTTCAAGCATTGCGTCAATATCTTCTTTCATGCCAGATAAGTGACTTGCTTCTGGAGCAGTCGCTTTAGCGTTGGCAATATTTGATGACTTAGATGTGGCATTTACTGCAGCATCTTGACTAGTAACATTGTTACGAGCATTGTTTGGCTCATCGCCATCAATAGTAGTAACACCATCAGTAGTGATAGAAGGCTGTGGATCAGAACCAGCTGAATTGCCTTTTACTTTGCTAGCATTGTCGGGTGTAGCACCCATTTCTTTTACTTCTTCAGTAATTGTACCTTGTTGTTTTGCTTTTGATTCAGCAAGCAACTCAGCGATTTTTTGTTCGATTGACATCGTTATCTCCTGTAACTGGATAGTTCTATGTAAATATTTAGTATTTATCTGATTTTACTCAGAAAATTATGGAAAGCACGCAATTGTGCTTCTTGTAAATTCTTAGAAGAAGTGTTTCTAATATTGCGTTTGACTTCCTCGATATTTTGCTCCACAAACTTTCCATCAACAAAAACCCACTCTTTGCTCTCCATGATTCCACGCACGAATGCGTCTGGAGCGGATGGGTCAGCTACAATATCTGCAGCTGTAGACAACATAAAGTCATCTTGAACAACTTGAACACCTTCGTTATTAGTCTTAAGTGAACCCATTGCTCTGCTTGACACGCCAAGATTAGCACCACCATCGAGAAGACCACGAGCGATCATTCCCATTGGAGTTTCTAAAATCTTTGCTTTACCAATATAGTTCGTGCCTTCTTTACGTAGATCTACAATCAAGTGTGATACACGATCTAAGTTAATAGATGGTGTATCTGGATGACCGAGTTCACCATAAGCACGATTTTTTGCAACATACTCTGTCATGTAACGTCCGACTTCTTTGTCCATAATACCTTCTTGGTACATGCGCTTGTTGCGGTTTACAATCTCAGATTGAAGGAATACACCTTCAATAAAATAATTCTTCTTGCCACCAACTTTTTCTTCTATGAATGTGGAAGTTTGTTCGAGGACTTCTCTAATTAGTTTCATGGTAATACTCCTGGGCTACCAGATTTGGAATTTGGTCCAACAACAGTTGGATCATCGTATGCGCCATATACAACATCTTCAACTTTAGTGCTCCAACCTGCAATTTTACGTAATGTCATATATCCTGTTACTGCAGCAGTACCGATAGTAAATACTAAGTCAGAAGTGTTACCAACTGAATCAGAGAAACCATTTGAAATAAACTCCAACTCAATAACAGCACCTGGAGATCCAGCGAAAACTGTAATACCACCTCTTGTGATTGTTAAGTTAGAGTTAGTAATTCCCGATGCAATAATGCGCACCATATTTACTGTTGGTGTGTCAGAGTTACGAGTCTGAGATGTTGCGCCAATGTTAGCGATAGTAATCGTGCCAGTATCACCAGATCCACCAGAAAACTTAATAATAGTTTCTTGGTTAGTATTTCTAAGTGTATCAAATCTAATAGCAGCCATTTATTATACCTTATCTGGTGAACCACTCATGGTGGTAGAAGCACCAACTCTAGTAGGATCATCATATGCGCCATAAATAACATTTTCAACTTTACTATCCCAACCAGCGATTTTGCGAAGAACTAGAAACCCAGAAACATCTTTTGCTGCACCATTAGTAATAACAATATCAAAAGTATTGTCATTAGATACTGGAACACCAAACATATTAAATTCAAGACTTGGTGCGTTTTCTGGAGCAACAACTAATACAATTTTACTATTACGAATAATTGAAATTTTTGCACCCAATTCACCAGTTATGCTATACTTTGCAATATTAACTGCTGGGGCATCAGTGTTACGTGCCTGAGTTGTGGCAGCTAAGTTGGCGATAGTAATCGTGCCAGACTCTGCTGCAGAAGAAGTGAAGTGAATCACTGTTTCCTGATTAGTATTCTTAAGCGTAGTGATAGTCATTGCCATCGATTAATCCCCAAGTCCTTTTATAATTTTCATGAAATTGGATTTACTTTCACGCATGTAATCAACAATTTCACTTTTATTCTTCAGTAAACTATTTAGGTATTCTTGCGTAGATTCATCTATTGCAACTACGGAACCATCTTCAAGATCGTACTGTAATTTACCCTTAAACTCTGCCGTTCTTGATTCTTTAATGGCAGTTACAACTGGGTCTACTGTAAATATATTGGAAGAAGCAAGTTCGATATATGATTCGATAAGTGTATCAGTAATCTTTTCGATGTTATGATATTCTCTTATATAGTTTGCGACTTTTTCTTTTGGTATAGTAGTGTCAATATGTTCTAACAGTTCTGTATGTTCAATAACTTGTTTGGCGTATTGTCTTGCTTCTTCCAATGTACTTACATTTGATTCAATATGAATGTCATTAATATAAATGTTTAGATCTTCCGTAATGGATACATCGTGTCCATAAACTAAGAAGGATGCTACAAGTCCAGATTGCTCTAGGACTTGTTTACGGAAAGATCCAAAGTATTTTGCCATATTACTCTTCTGTAGTTTCTTCGGCTTCTACTTCTGTAGTCTCTTCAGGAGTTTTAAACATGTTTTGTGACATGTCGGTACGCATACCATCTAATTTTTCTGCTACTTTATCTACCATAACAGAATTAAATGCAGTTTCAATACCAACTGCATCACCACTTTCAATCGCATCAATTAAATCACGAGTACTCATTTTTTAGCTCCTTGTTGTTGCTGGTCTTGACCATATCCAGCGTTATCTAGTTCTTGCTGAGTAGCAACTTGTTGCACACCCTGCGCCATACCTTGTTGTTGAGCAGAACTCAACTGGTAATCTCCTTCTTTCTTGATCTGAGATTCAAGAGTATCAATTTGTTCTTCAGACATACGAAGAACATTTTTCTTGACCCAATCAACAGAGTAGAATTTACCAATGTATGGTTCAATTTGTTGAAGCATTTGAATTCGGTTACCCAATAACTCAGCTTCCTTCAACTCATTAAACGCATTATCTTTCATAAAGTCATAGCGGATGTTTCTTTTAATTCCATCCCACTCGTCTTCACGAATAATGCCTTTGGCTATTAGTTGAATCTTCAAAGCATCATTAAACAAGCCAGAAAACTTTTTACGAAGTCTGGCAATATACTTTGTAAATTTTAATTCATCACGACTAATTTCTGAAGCACGACCAAGCTGAAAACCATCGCCAGACTTTAATCGACTTGTTGGCACATTAAGTGCCTGATATAACTTCTCTTGGAAATATTGAATGTCTTGGATTTCACCAAGGTTTTGACCACCTGGAAGTGTGGTAATTTCAGTTCCCTTACCACCTTCACGACGTGGCATCCAAAAATCTTCAAGCATTGACAAAAACTTACGATCGTCGCGCACTTCACCAGTGTTAGCATCGTAAACAACTTTATTACGATAACGATTCATTAAATCATTTACATATTGCTCTGCTTTAATTTTTGGCAGATTACCCACATCAACATAAAATATTCTGCGTTCAGGTGCACGAGAGATACGATAGATAACAACAGCATCTTCGATCATCTTAAGTTGATTAACAGGTTTAATTGCCTTATGTAAATAAGACAACATCATACCAGTGTTTAAATCAACCATACCCGAACCACAGTATAACACAGAGTCAAGACTTAATCTAACACCCTGAGTTGTTTGTTCTGTAATTCCTTTGTCATTGTAGATATAGTATTCTTCAACACCAACTACAACTTCAACACCTTTTTTATCTTTATCTTTTTTAACATTCTTAATGCGACGAATCTTGCGTGGATCAATTGGTCTTAACTCAACGATACCATCACGAGGTTTCTTCTCATCAATAAGAATGTGGTAGTTCAATCTACCATCAATGTACCATTGGCGAAAAAGATCATGACCCTTATCGCTAAATCTCAACAGTGTTAAAATGTTTTCAAACTCTTCACGAATTTTCTTTTTAATACCATCAGATACTTTAATATCATCGGCTACAATTTTAACAGCTTCTACATCTTCTTCAACAACAATCGCTTCATTAACGATATCATCAATTGCTGTATCGCAATCTGGATATTGAGCAACTTCACGATAACGACGGATAAGGTCATTTTCGTTTTTTACATTACCTTCCATGTCAACAACTAGGGAATAATATGCCCCAGCATTAACAGAAGATGTTACAGTCGATCCATCATCGGCAGAAGGCATTACCACTGATGGTAAGTCCTTCTCCTTTTTACGCTTAATCTCGAAACCGAATAATTCAGCCATTATATATCCTCAATAATAAAAAATCTAACCCGAAACGGATTAGATTGGGAACGTACCGAATGGAGTATTTACAGCAACATTAACTCCGAATCCAGAGCCAGCAGTTGAAGTATCAGAAGTCCAGTAGTTGTATTGGAAAGTCACATCAAAAGTTTCAATTTGGTTTGTTGTTTCGTAATCTAGTCCAATTGCTCCGATAGAGATTGGATATGCATCAATAAACTTGTAAGTTTTAACTTGAGCACCATTACGATCTAATTGATTACAAGATAAATCTACTTGGTAGTCTCTTGGGCTAGTACGACCTTGTGTAGTCGCATTGTTTTGAATACCATTTGACCAAATTTCAAAAGCATTTCTGATATTGAAAGAAGTGTCATTGTAAATAGTAACAGACCACTGTTCAAAAGTACGCTCGCCAGCCAAGTTTACTTGACGACCACGATACTGCAAAGCAATGTTTTCAATTGTCGATGTTGGTAGTGTCGTTGCTTTACATAGGAATTGACCCTGTAAACCAGCGATAGCAGCCAGTGATACATAAGATGGAAAAGTTAAATCCACACGGAACTGATTAGGACGAGCACCGCCCCCAATCAGTTGCGCTTTAAAGTCAGCAATATTTGCCATTTGTTATCTCCTTATATTCTCTATTTAGGTATTATCCACCGATCTCTGTGAAGTTCGCAGAAGAGCGAGCAGCAACAAAGTTCAGAGTAATAAAGTTGATAGAGCGAGCTGGTTTAATAAAGATGTCAGCCACGAATTGGTTGCTATCGATAACTTGTCCAGTGTTGTTAGTATCGTCACACTTCACACGGAAGTCAGTAATACCACGACGACCTTGAACATCACGTAGGAATGGTTCAACTAAGTTTACAAACTGAGCACGAGTGAACGAATCGTTAAATTCGAACAACTGGAACTTAGCAGCAGTTGCGATTGCTTTCTCAAGAACGATAAACAAACGACGAACATTGATACGATCAAATGCGCTTGGTTTAGTTTGTAGAGTCTTATCTCCGTAGAGGATAATACCTTGTCCTGGGAAAGAAACAACTGGATTAACGCCAGCCTTGTAAAGTGTATCACGATTTGTTAGATCAGGATTGTAAGCCAAGCGAACAACATTCTTAATTTGTCCACGATTGTAACCACCTGGAGAGAACCATGGATCATTTGAGTAGTCAGTACGAGCACACAAACCAGCAATGTCAGCGTTCAATGGAACATAACGATACTTGTCGTTATAACGATCGTACTGATATTTAAAGCCAGAGTCCATTACAGCGTAGCTGTGAATAGTATTCATAGCATTGCGGTAAGCAATAACAGCATCAGTTTGAGTTGAAGTATTACCAACGATTGGCGAACCATCAACAACTGATTGTGGAGAAACAAAGGCAACACAGTCAGCACGAGTCTTAGCAATGTCAGCAATCGCTGCAGCATTTGATGATGACGCTTTACCTGCTACAATCAAACTTACATCAAACAATTCTGCGTTAGAGAACAATGTGTATGCTTCTAGTTGTTTAGCATCGCTGAAAGTGAAATCATCAACACCACCAGAAAGTGTAAATCCAGCTTTTGCATCAGCTTGAGCATCAGTGAAAGTTACTTGACCAGTTGAAAAAGTGCCCCAATTAGTAGTTGGAGAAACAACTTGAGGTAAATCTAACCACCAGATATACTCAGAGTTAGTATTGATTAAATCTCTGTAGTAGTTGTTAGTACCATCTGGTTTCTTAGCATCACCTGCTTTAGAACAGAATGGAAATTTCTCAAGAACAGTTCCTGGAGTTCCAGTCCAAACACCAGTACCGTCAACAACAATAACGTGTAGTTCGTCTTTAGAAGAACCAACATTTGCTGCGTAAGTAGAAGTTCCTGGAGCAGAATCAAACTGAGACTTATAACCCCATGTTGCAAAAGTAGAATTATCAGCGTAGGAAACGATCAAACCATTACCCAATGCTCCTGGATATCTGGCACCGAACTCACCGAATAATCCTTGACCTGTAACAAAATTGTTAACATAGTCTTCAGAGTTTTTAATTTTTACACCACCAGTAGTAAGTGTTGGTGTAGTAACTGTTGCATTAACTCCTGAAGGTGGAGCAGCAATAGTTATTGTTGGAGCAATGGCATAACCAGAACCAGCAGTAGTTAAAGTAATGCTAGTAACAGTTGAAGTACCAATAGTAACAGCACCTGCCAAGCCACCAGTACCACCAGAAACTGGAGTAATAGTAACTACTGGAGAAGTTTTATAACCAGTACCACCAGAGACAATAGTAAAGGCAGTGATAGCACCGCTAGAAACTGTTGCTGTAGCAGTTGCTTGAGTTCCTGAAGCAGGAGCAGCAATACTAATTGTTGGAGCAACAGAGTAACCTGAACCACCAGCGGCAACTGCGATAGCAGTAATTGCACCACCAGAAATTGTTACAGTGGCTGTTGCTTGAACGCCACCAAGTTCATCTGGAGCAGAAATAGTTACTGTTGGTGCAGCAGCTGTTGAGGTATAACCTGAACCAGCAGCATTAATCGATAGCGTATTAATACTACCAGATTTAATATGCACCGCATTTTTAAGATTCGTTCCATCAGCACGAACTGTCAACAAGTTGTTTGTGTATGATAAAAAGTTTGCAGCGGAAAAGAAAGATTGGAAGTTGTAATCGTTTGGTTTACCAAATTGCTGAACCAATTGATTCTCAGAAGAGATTGTAATTGGTTGCAGAACTGGACCCCAAGCAAAAGAACCTGCAAAGGCACCAACAGAAGAACTAACTGCTGGAACGATTGACGAAAAGTCTTTTTCTACGACTGCAACACCTGGACTAAGTTGAAAAGGCATTGTAATTCTCCTTGTTACATGTACATGTTATTTGTTTGTGCCATTGAAAGTTTAAGCATTCACTAGATTATTTAGTATTTTAGAAGTTTAGAAGAGGTCTTTCTTCTGAACCTTGTCCGTCTGCTATAAACCCAAATGGAGTTAATTCATTTTCAATCGCTTTTATTCGAGACCTGTAAATCAGATCTCTCAGATTGATATCATTTAAATCTTTAAAGTATGGCTGAGTAGTTAACCAGCCAAATAAAACCAAAGTCATTACCAGATCGTCACAGTATCCATCATCTGCTGCATATGAACCCTTTGATTCAATAAAAGTTGTAATCTCTGAAATAGTATCGGCATCTGGAATCAATAACTTTTGTTCCTCAACCATGGTTTTCAGATTCATACAACCAATTCGTTTAACCTTTCTATCAGTGACAATACCCAGTTGGGCACGACCACCACCGAAACCACCAGAAACTGCTTGTCCCTGACTGTTTCTATTCACAAACAAAAGGTTATCATATTCTAATTCGTTGTGCAAAATATTAGCAACTTGATCACTTATATTTATCTCAACCAAAATGTAGGCATTATTGTATTCCTTGGCAACCTTATAGATAAAGTTTGGGTACAATAATGTAGACACATCATTTTTTCTAAACTTGGCAACCTGTTTATAAGGTGCTGTAGTAATGTCAATAACTGAAAAGGCTGAATAGTCGCCTTCAACACCAGCTGATACATCGGCAATTAACACATAGGTATGTGGTGGTTTCATAATTGGCTTACCAAAGTTATCAAACTTACCACTTTCCATTTCATAGACTGGTTCTTCAAACACATCCAGTCCATCTTTGGAGTAAACAGGATATATCGGCGACATCATTGAAATAACATCGGAGTTAATCAATGTCATTGCAGAACCAAGGAACTTACAAAGTACCTCTTGGTTATACTTTAGATCACCGAGAATTGCTTTCTGTTCAAGTGCCCACTTTTCATCACGACCTGGAATCTTCCAGTATGGAATGAAACAGTTTACAAAACCATTACGCCCATGTTCAGCATCATTCCAGAATTTCCAAAAGTGATTATAACCAAGTGGTGTTGAACTCAACAGAATCTTTGTTGTTTCACCTGCAGAAATAGTAGGATAAACAGAAGTAAAAAACTGTTCAGCAACAGTGTTAGGAATAATCGCTGCTTCGTCCACGTAAAGTAAGTTAACAGACTTACCACGAATACCAGAGGTAGATGTTGCAGCGGTAAATACCTTTGAACCATTTTCTAATTCAACATCACCTTTGTTCCAAGATTTAATACCTTGCTGCAGCCAAACTGGCAATCCTTCATACATAATTTGATAACGAGCAAGAACTTCACGAGCAGCTGTTGCTTTGTTGGCCAAGATCGCTACAGTTTTGGCATCTTGAAATATTGTGTACCAAAGAATATAGGCTGCAGAAGTAGTAGTCTTACCTTGCTGGCGACCTTCCATAAGAATAACTTTACGATTCTCATGAATAATTTTTAATTTTTCTTTTTGGCAATCATACAACTTGAACAACTGTAGACCATGATCAAGAGTAACAATCTGACAGTAATTTTCAATAAAGTAAATGTAATCATTCTTACACTTAATGTACTCTTGAATTTGTTCAGGAGTAAAATTTACCGAAACACCGATTGCTTTCAGGTTTGGGTTTGCATTATATACTATTGCCATTAGAAAGTGTCATTCCAAGTTTCAGCAATTGTTGCTGTTGTAAAATCACCTGTGGCAGTAAATTTTCTATGTGGTTGGTGAACACCAATATCATTAATAAACACTGTAGTAATCGGACCAGTATTTGTAACTGGACCAAAGAAATTAGATTTTAGCGTAAAATTAATTGTATAGGTAACAAATCTTCTGTCTTGAAAAGTTCCATCATAATTATCTTCAATATTTACACTATTTAAAATAATAGGAATATCCATTGTTACATCTAACTCTGGAACAGCATTAATGCTTAGAGTAAACTCAGGTGTAAAGAAAGGAAGAATCTGTTCGACAATCTGCAAACAGTCTTCTTGAGTCTTTGAAATAATATAAAGAGCAATGTCAAAGTTATAAGGAACAGGACTATATGCTTGGTTCACTGAAGTTGGAGTTGTTTCAGTATTGTTTGCGCTTATCTTATTCATACGATTTGTTTTTCTTGACGAATCGTATGACATACTTGTAATCTCAAAGGACATTCTTGGAAGAGTAATATAAGTATTTTTTTCCAGTGCTGGATCTTGTTCAATACGAACTAACCATTTTTCTTTAGGAGCATAAGTAAGCGGAACAACAAGTGTTTGAGCAACAGCACCAGTGTTATCTTGGCGTTGAATTTTAATGTTACTGAATAAACTACCGAATGATACGATAACCTTACGAGTCAATCCGTGATAGAATGGTGGGATATTAAGCATTATTGAATATCTCCGAATGGATTGTTAACATTGAAAACAACATCAGTTGCTTCTGCTTTAAATTTAATATTGTCACCATAAGAGTTTGGTAAATCTGGATTAACTTCAATTGTGGCAACAGCAGTGGCTGGAGTTCCAACGTATAACAATATTGCTGAACCATTGGCAGCTGAACCAGTAGTATGACTTGGTGGTGTAGAAGCCAGAGTCCCTGCAGTTGTTACTTTATACAATTTATTACTATACGCAATATTTACATTAGTGTTTACTGCAGTAGAAGCAGTCCACCATGTTCCAATTTTTATTGTTGGAGCAGAATCATATCCAGTTCCAATATTTAAAATATTAATTGCCGTTACCGAACCAGATGTCATTACCAAAGAAAGACTTGCTGGTTGGAAAGCAGCAGTACCATCGCCACCTGTCAGTGTAATTGTTGGTGTAGTAGTGTATCCTGAACCTGCGCTGGTAATGTTAACATGAGTAACTGAACCAATCGCATTTCTTGCGTAGTCGATGTCATAAGTCTTTAGTGTTTCAAATACATCAATATCTTTAAATCCAGTATCAATATGCTCAGAAGCGTACTGATACAATTCAATATTAAGACGATAAACATAAAGTTTACCAAGTTGATAGAATGGATCTTGATGTTGAACAAACTTAATTTCAAATAGACCTTTTGTTAAAGGGAAATATAACAAGTCCCCTTCGCATGGTCTATTTGGTAATTGAGTCTGACCAAACCTTCCAACAAGCTGTTCCCAACGACGACGAGCAACTGTAAGAGTTGCTGACTGTTCCATCATAAGACCAAACTTTTCAATGAACGCACCTTGTCCTTCAAACCCTTGATTGGTTTCAAGGTACATCTCAATACCGTATGCTTCCTTAAACTCAGACAACCTGTCTTCACCAAGAATATCATCCTTGGCTACCAGTGTTCTTGGGATATAGTAGAAATCTTGCCCATAAATCTGCATTGACTCAACGATAATATCTTCTAACAGATATTGTTCGTTGGCAGTTCCTTGGGAAAAGTAGACATTGCGTGCCATTTATTAACCCATCATAAAGTCAAGGGGAGCAGATTTATTTTGTAGTTCGTCTTCTAGTGCTTTAATTTCTACATTGGCTTCGTTATAGAGTAAGTTACCATCTAAGGTTACACCACCTGGAAGTTGTAGACCACTAAACTTTTTAAGATTAGTTCCCCACTGACGCTTGAATAGTGCAGTGGTATAACGCTTGAGCCATGGTTCGTTCCATACTTTAGTAAATTCAACAGGATCTAAACCACGATACGCTTCAACAACAACATAGTTGCCGACATCAATCTTTTGACCATTGAGCCAGTCAATGTCGATTTGCAATCTGTTTTCTAAACGATTAAAACGGTAGATAGGTTTACCATTTAACAACAAGTCTAATGTTGCCAAGTGTTGCATAACAGTTGTGTAATAGATTAACGAAGTGCTAGACAAATCGTACAGGTCGTTTAATCTAAGTTGATATTGTAAGTCAAAGATTGACTTAGAAGAAGATGTTCCTTGAAACAGTGGCATAACTCTGGTAACACCATAAACTGAATCAGCGATAGGAATATATTTGTTCTCGATATCGCCAGGAGTAAACCAATCAGTAACAGTGCTAATTGTTCCAGTGATAGTTGCGCCAGCAGCATTAGTGCCAGTAATTGTTTCGCCAGCAGTAAACATAACTGATGGTCCAACTGGACGACCAGTAACAACAGGAAGCAAACGAGCAACATAAAGAACACTTTGATCAGTGTTATATGGAAGCACACCATTTTGTGAACCATACACAGTTGCAGCGACACCTGATGTTTGACCAATTATTCTTGAATTACCAGCAAAGGACAATCCATTATTGGATGTAATTTTTAATGTTGATGCAGTAATTTGATGTTTCAAATATAACTTCTCGATACCATCGTAGTGATAAAGACGGAAAATATCCAACGATTCATCAATACGATCTTCTAGCTGATCATCGTCCACGTTAATCTCAAGCACAGGTGCGCCAAGGTTTCGTAAACAATATTGTTTAAAATCTTCTCTGCTTGCTGGAATTGCCATATTACATTCCTACCTTTGCTTTTAATTCTTCGATTTGTTTTTGTTGTTCTTTAATTGCTTCAACCAATAGTGGCACAAGACGTTCATAGTGTAGAGTCATATACTGTGGATCAATTGGAGCAGGGGCAATAACTTCAGGAAGCACTGCTTGAACTTGTTGAGCAGATAAACCAACTTCTTCTTTAGATCCATCATATCCCAGTGCCACTGCAGTTTCGTTTGCGTGGTAGTGGAAACCATCAAGGGAAAGAACTTTCTCAAGAGCATTTTGAATATTACCAGTACGAGTCTTCAAACGATCGTCAGAGAAGTAAGAAGTAATTGTAGTGGTAGCAGTGATTGCGCCAGTAACTGTTAATGCGCCAGTTGCCATGGTAGAACTGAACGACCCAACAGAACCAGTAAGAGTTCCAGTGAAAGTTGGTCCAGCGGATAGAACAACAGAACCAGTTCCTGTAGAAGTAGTAACACCAGTACCACCATTGGCAACAGGTAGAGTTCCCGTAATACCAGTGCTTAATGGTAAACCAGTACAACTTGTCAGAGTACCAGAGGAAGGAGTTCCCAGAACAGGAGTTACCAGAGTTGGCGAAGTAGATAGAACCACGTTACCAGAACCAGTTGAAGTAGTAACACCAGTACCACCATTGGCAACTGGTAATGTGCCAGTGACGCCAGTGCTTAATGGCAAACCAGTACAGCTGGTCAACGTGCCCGAAGATGGTGTACCAAGAACAGGAGTTACCAGAGTTGGACTTGTTGCTAGAACTAAGTTACCAGTGCCAGTTAATGTTTGAAAACCAATATAATCAGCATCCCAATCTGCAGCAGTAGTTGTAGTTGTAGCAATACAAGTTACTAGTAAAGTAAGTCCTGCATAAACAGTGGCAACTAAGTTGCCACCAGAAGAGTTAACTGTTAAATTACCAGTGGAATTATTTTCAATTTCAAAACTTACACCAGTAACTAAAGTGCTTGTTACTGGAAGAACAATAGTTTGTGTAGTTGATCCAGTAAACAACTGTCTAAAGTTGCTTGCTACTGTTAATGTAGTTGTACCAGCTGCAGTGGCAGTTGTGGTATAACCCATTTTAATATTATCAATAACTGGTAGCGATATCGTTGGACCAGTACCAAGAACATTTGCACCTGAACCAGTTGAAGTAGTAACACCAGTACCACCATTGGCAACAGGTAGAGTACCAGTAACACCAGTAGAAAGAGGAAGACCAGTACAACTTGTCAGAGTTCCTGATGATGGAGTTCCAAGAACAGGAGTAGTTAGCGTTGGACTAGTAAGAGTTTTATTTGTTAGTGTTTCTGTTCCAGCTAATGTCGAAAGTGTACCAGATGTTGGTAGAGTAAGAGCAGTTGTCGCAGAAACTGTTAGAGTAGTACCGAATGCTCCTGAAATTGTTAATGTGCTGGCAGCGTTATTTGCTACACCAGTACCACCATAAGCAGCACCAATAGCAGTTCCATTCCAAACACCAGTACCGATAGTACCAACAGAAGTTAGTGAAGAACTTACAACAGTAGAACCCAATCCCGTTGCGGTAAGCATTGAGACGTTATTAATTTTAAATACTTTACCAGTGGCAATATTCCAGTTTTCTGAAGAAGTCCAGTTATTGTTAGTGCTATCCCAAGTAATAGTTTTATCAGTAGCACCCTTTAGAGTAATACCACCACCATTTGCAGTAGTATCAGTTGGTGTAGCAACTTTACCGATCTCAATATTAAGGTCATTAACACTAAGAGTAGTTGCGTTGATTGTAGTAGTTGTGCCGTTTACAGTTAAGTTACCTGTAACAACAGCATTATTATTAATTGTAGTTGTACCAGTTGCAGCACCGATAGAAACTGCAGTGCCAGCAGCAAATAACGCTGGCGAAGTTGGTGTCGCAAAGAAAGAAGTAGAACCAACTGTGGCGTCGATAGATGTTAAGCCAGCGATAGTTGTGCTAGAAGCACCAAGAGAAATAGCAGTAGATCCAACAGTTACAGAACTGTTAGTTAGAGAAGTGTTTGGTAATGTTCCACCACCAGAAGTAGTGAACAAAGCAGTAGTACCAGCGTAAAGTGTAACGCTGCCACCAAGTGCTGTTGAAGCACTATTAATTGTTATGGTGCTGTTTGTTAGTTTGGCATTGGCGATTGAACCAGCCAACATTGTATTAGTAACACTTCCTGTATCACCTGTCGTAACAACAGTACCAGTTGTTGCTGGTAAAGTAATAACAGTGCCAGTACCTGCAACTGCAGTTGGTATAACTTGTATCGTTCCTGATGTAGAACCTGCATAGGTTTCGCTTAGAATACCAGTCAATGCTAAGTTAGCAGAAGCACGATTCAATGCAACAGCAGTTGTTCCGATATAAACAGTTGAGTTACCAAGAACTGTTGAAGAGATTGTTCCAGTCAAACCACCAGCAGCTGCAACAAATGTACCATTAACTGTTGTTGTTCCACTTGTTGCGGAACCAATATTAATGGCAGTTGTAGAACCAGTAGTACCATTGGTACCAATGTTAATCGTTTTAGTAAATGCGCCAGTAAGTGCAGCAGTTGAGATATTGGTTGTTGACGATGCACCAGTTCCAGTATATCCAAGAGTTAGTGCAGTTGGGCTGGCAAAAGCACCGAAGGTTGCACCTCCATCAATACTAGTAGTGAAGGTTGGAGCAGTTCCAAATACTAGAACACCAGTTCCAGTCTCATCAGAAATAACGCCAGCCAATTCAGATGAAGATGTTGCAGCAAATACAGATAACTTATTTGAAGTATAAGCAACAGTACCACCAGAACCAAAGGCAACAGAAGAGGAGTCGGTACCAGTAAATGTTAATGTATTTGATGCAGTAAGAGTTTTTCCATCAGCAATCGTTAGAGTAGAACCAGTGGCAGGTGCCGTGAACGCTACCTTGTTAATGCTAGTAGCTGTGGCAACACCAAGAACTGGCGTAGTAAGAGTTTTATTACTAAGTGTTTCTGTCCCAGCGAGAGTTGCCAGTGTACTTGTTACTGATGGTAGTGTAATAACTGCAGCACTATTGGCAATATTACTACCAGTTAAATCTAAGTTGTCGCCAGACGCTAACTCGTATATCTTCGAGTCAGCAGAATTTGCTATAAGGGGGAATCTATTTGCCATTTAATTATTTATCCTTAAATTGTCACGCTAAATGTGCCAGCTCTTGCATATACTGGAAGCTGGCCAACATAAACAAAAACATTGAATGTCGATGCTCTGGCGTAGATCGCCATATATCCACCAGCTATGGCAGAAGACCATTGAACACCTGTTCCAGTGGAAGAAAGAAACTGTCCACTGGCACCAACAACTCCATTGGCTGTTAAAGTTCCAGTAACAACAGGAGCAGAGAGAGTTTTATTTGTTAGTGTTTGAGTTCCGGAATTTGTAGTTACTGTTGAATCGATGGCAATAGTCACTGCCGCAGATCCATTGAAACTTGATCCAGATAAACCAGTACCAATTGTTAACGGATTAGTTGTGGATCCGCCACCTGACGATCCCCACTGAACACCTGTTCCAGTTGATGTTAATACTTGTCCACTTGTTCCTACTCCACCACCAGCAGTGAGAGTGCCAGTGAGAGTAGCGGAAGATAGAGTTTTGTTAGTTAATGTATCAGTCGTTGCTCGACCAACTAGCGTATCTGTTGCAGCTGGTAGAGTTAGAGTAGTAGTCCCTGCAACAGCAGTGGCTAGGACAGTAGTTGTCCCTGATGTTGAGCCATTAAAAATTGCAGATGTTCCCAACGATAAAGTTGTATCTATCGTTGCTGATCCGTATATTCTTGTGCCAGATAGTAGTTTAGCCATAGTTTTCTATTTAAGTAGGTTTAACATATTCATCAAAATATCCAGTAACTTGGATTTTTCCAGTTGATGTTTCTTTTTTGACTAAACCTCCACCAGCGCCTTGTAATGTATACTCATCAAACTCACTAGAGTATAAAAAATTTGGTGTAAGACTAATTGTAGCCTGAGTAACTTCGTCTAACTGTCCAGATATTGATAATACACCTGTTGATGTAATTCTTGATGCTATTACACTACCAGCAGACGGTGCTGTGAATATCCACCCTGTGTTGCCGACACCGTTGGTTGAGTGTGCACCAGCATACCAAGCAGCACCACCCGTGGCGATTGAATATTGTATACTTAGATAATCTCTACTCACAGTACCTGATGCTTTGGACAAAATCCAGTTTGTAGCACCAAGGCGATTCAAAGTGACTAGGTTGCCAGCAGTGCCTGACACTGTGAAGTTGGTTACTGTTTGAGTTTTCCCTGAATCAAACCTCAACGTGATAGGCTGCGCACTGTTTGAAATGGTGTTGAACGTGTTGCTGTCGTATATGTCGAGCGAGCTGCCTATGTTTAAATTGTAATAGGTTTTGCCGCCACCGTAAAATTCACAAGGAAAACTTGGACTACCTGAAATATTGATAGTAGATGTGCCAGCATTTATGGTTGAAAGAGGATCCGCATACCATCCCCCACCATTGACAGTAAACGTGCTTGACCCCATGTTTAATGTTCCTGTTGTGTCGTAAATATCGACAAAACCAGAAGTTACACTAAAATTATTTGTGGTAAAAGTTCCGTAGATTTCGAGATAACCATCTACTGTTAGGTTTGCAGCATCGGCAAGAGTAACTGTTGCTCCTGGGTCAACAACATACAAGTCCTGTATTGATTTTCCAACAGATGTCAGAGTGCAAGTTCCACTTGCTACAAATAAAGATAAACCAGTATAATTACCGCCCGATGATAGTGTGACATTTCCATAGACTTGTAAAACATAACTACCGCCTAATGTACCCGTAAAACCTGTGCAGGTTAAGTTGGCACACTGTGGGGTGACACCTGTATAGTTGTAGGTGATTGTGACCGTACCACCACCAGAGTTGGCATCAAAAAACACCTTGTCGCCCGTCGTCGGAACAGACGCACCAGAAGAACCACCAGATGTGGTTGACCAATTTGCAGTGGAAACTCCATCCCAGTCACCTGTGCCTCCTACCCAATATCTTGAGGGGCTGGCCAAATTTACTGTACTACTGGTGGTTTTAAGTAGCCCAGTACCGCCTGCTCCAGTCCATATACTAACAGTAAAAGTCAAATCAGCTTGTGAAATGCCATCTGTTACGGTGACAATTGAGAATGAACCAGTGCCGCCTGTGGCTGTGTATGATCCAGTGACCGCAGAGAAATTGCTGTTGGTGGTGGTGCCATTGTTGATGACCCAGTACAGGGTACCATTTGCTAATGAACCAGTTGAGCTGGTATTAAATGTTCCTGTAGAGCCTTTTGTGATACTGGTAGGAACTGAAGTAAGGGTTACGCCTGCTGCTGGTGCCATAATTTGTTATCCAAAAATTGTATCTAAACTATTTGTAGTAGAATTATATACTTGATATACTGCGCTTACGTTACTTGCGTTTACGAAACCTACTTTGCTTGCTGAGCCAACATAAATGTTACCAACAACACCCAATCCACCACCAAGTTTTAATGAACCAGTAGTGCTAGATGTAGAAGCTGTTGTATCAGAAAGAGTTGGAGCACCTGTAAAAGTGCCAGACAATGCACCACTATTAATAGTAGGTGATGTTAATGTTTTATTTGTTTCAGTTGCTGTCGCATTTAAGGAAGCAAAAGACCGAATGACGTTCGAGGAATCTTTGAAATACAGTAATCCATCAGCATAATTTAATGCGACTTCGCCATATGCCAAGTCAGTTGTCTGAGGGACTCTTGCGCCAACTGATGATTTCTTGAGTAGAACTTGATTACTCATTCATATTCCTAAAAAGGTTAAAGCTGAGATAAGAATCCCAGCGACTCATGTATTTAGTTCATTTTAGTAAGTACCACCATCAATCTGGAATCCATCCAAAGTTGAAGTTGCTGCACCAGCACCTGTGATATTTAGTCCAACATAGATTGTTTTTGCAACAGCAAAACCACCAGACAAAATAACAGCAGCAGCAGAAGTGCTAGTTGCATCAGTCGTATTGGAGAATGTTGCAACACCAGACATAGTGTGAGCACCAGAGAATGTTCCTGATAGTGATGCACCATTAATAGTTGGTGTTGTTAAAGTCTTGTTAGTGAATGTTTCAGAACCAGCTAAAGTAGCAAGAGTGCCAGTAGTTGGTAATGTTACGTTGGTTGAACCAGTAGAAGTTAATGTAATACTATTAGCACCAGAAGTTGCTAAAGTAGAACTATTTGCAAGAGTTAAAATGCCAGTTGTAGTTGTTACTGTTAAACCATTAATACTAGTGGCAGTTGCAACACCTAATACTGGTGTAACAAGAGTTGGGCTAGTGGCAAGAACAGCAGAACCAGTACCAGTGATTGCATTGAAAGAGATATAATCCCAGTCCCAATCTGCAGCAGTAGTTAGTGTTGTTCCAATACAAATCACATGGGCACTAACACCTGCAGGAATTGTTCCTACTGCATTACCACCTGAAGAGTTAACTGTTAATAATCCTGTTGAATTATTCTCAATCTCATAAGCCATACCAACAACTAAAGTGCTGGTTACTGGTAGCTGAATAGTTTGAGTAGTTGTACCAGTAAAGAATTGACGATAGTTACTTGAAGCAGTTAGAGTAGTAGTACCAGCTGCAGTTACAGTTGTACTGTAACCCATCTTAATGTTATCGATAACTGGTAAAGAAATCGTTGGAGCAGTACCGAATACTAAAACACCAGTACCAGTTTCGTCAGAAATAGCAGTAGCCAGTTGAGCAGAAGTTGCAGTTAGCGTATTGTTCGCTAAGTTAATTGTTTTGTTAGTAAGAGTTTCTGTTCCAGCTAAAGTAGCAAGAGTGCCAGTAGTTGGTAATGTTACGTTAGTAGCACCAGTAGCAGTAAGAGTTGTACTGTAAGCACCAGCAGTTGCTAATGTAGATCCGTTTACAAGAGTTAAAGTACCAGTTGTAGATGAAATTGTTAAACCATTAACTGTTTTATTTGTTAATGCTTCAGAACCAGCAAGTGTTGCTAGAGTACCAGTAGTTGGCAGAGTAACAGAAGTATTACCAGTAGCAGTAAATGTTTGAGTAAACGAACCAGCGTGAGTAACTGCGCCAGAAGTAGAAATATTACCACCAAGAGTGATAGTATTCGATCCGTTGTTTACACCAGTACCACCATAAGTAGCACCAATTAATGAACCATTCCAAGTACCAGTACCGATAGTACCAAGAGTAGTAATTGAAGACTGACCAACATAACTTGCAGAAATGTCGATAGAGTCAGCATTAACTAAAATTCTATTAGTGGTACCAACTACGTCAAGTGTATTACCAGTTTTAGTTAAACCAGCACCAGCAATAACTTGTCCAGCACCAGAGAACTGAACCCAGCTGATTGAAGTAGTGCCGATAGTAATCGGCATAATAGTTGTACACACAAAACCATTGCTACCGTTAGCAGTACCTTCTTCAACAAAAGTAAATGCGCCAGTAGTAACTTCGGATGCTTGGTCAGCATCAACTGTACGAGTCAATACCCAGTTAGTAGAAACGCTACCAACAGTAGTTACAGAGTAAATACCATTCTGTAAAGCAGTGGCTTGATCTTTAACAAGGACACGATCTCCAGAAACAAGAGTAATACCATCAAGAGTAATTGCAGCTTGTGCGCCAGCATTGGTAAGAGTGGCTCCAACACCAGAAGTGCCATTAGAATATGTAACAGTTAATGCAGCAGTAGTTGCAGCACGAACTGAATCTTTAGGATCTAAACCAGTTTTTACAGAGTCAACATATGCTTTAGTTGCAGCGTCTTGTGCTTGAGTAGGATCAGCAACAGAAGTAATTCTCTTACTATTAACATCAACAGTACCAGTGCCTGTTGGAGTAAGAGAAATACTATTATTACCAGCTGCAGCAGTGACAACAAAGTTACCAGTAGAACCAGTGATGCTGGTTATTGTTGCAGCACCAAGAGTAGGTGTTACAAGAGTTGGACTGTTCGAAAATACAATAGTACTAGAACCAGTTTCATCAGTCAAAGCAGCAGCAAAGTTTGCTGAGTTTGGAGTTGCCAAGAATGTAGCAATACCAGTGCCAAGACCAGAGATACCAGTTGCAACTGGAAGACCAGTGGCATTAGTAAGTGTTCCAGAAGAAGGAGTTCCTAATGCGCCATTGAATGTAACAAAAGCACCAGCAGAACCAATATTTACAGCAAGAGCAGTGGCAACACCAGTTCCAAGACCAGAGATACCAGTTGCAACTGGAAGACCAGTAGCGTTAGTTAAGGTAGCTGAAGATGGTGTTCCAAGAGCACCACCAGAATAAAGAACAGTACCACCAGCACCGAATGCTACTGAAGAAGAATCAGTGCCAGTGAAGGTTAATGTATTAGAAGCAGTAAGTGTTTTACCATCAGCAATGGTTAAAGTAGAACCTGTTGCTGGAGCAGTAATTGCTACCTTGTTAATACTAGTGGCAGAAGCAACACCCAATGTTGGAGTTGTTAATACTGGGCTAGTAAGTGTTTTATTAGTAAGAGTATCAGTTGTATTTCTAGCAACTAAAGTATCATTACTACCATTTGGTAGTGTTAGTACACCACTGTTTGAGATAGAAGAAAAACTTGGACCAGCAAACGATGGTTGGTTAAGTGTTGCACCAGTGGCTAGAATAACAGCACCAGTACCGCTGATTGCAGCGAAGCCAACATAATCTGCATCCCATGATGCAGCGGTAGTACCAGAAGCAAGAATACAAGTAAATTCTGCCGATGTTCCAGCGGCAATTGCCAGAACAGTATTTGCCCCAGATGATTGAACAGTTACGATACCAGTACTGTTATTTTGAATATAGTATCGATCACCAAGAACCAGAGTGCTGGCAACAGGAAGAACAACAGTTTGAGTTGTTGTACCAGTGAAGAATTGATTCTGAGTGCTTGTTGCAGTTAGAGTAGTTGTACCAGCTGCAGTGGCAGTAGTTGTATAAGCAGTTCTAAGTGCGTTAACTGGAACAGTGGAGCCAGCAAAACCTTTGGTACCAATGTAACGATATCCGTAGATATAGATTACACTTGATGATGTCATACCACTCGGTAGAGTACCACCGATAAAGTTTAGAACACCAGACTGATAATCAAAATACCATTCGCCAGTACCACCAGATCCGTCAGCAAAAATCTGAGTACCACCAGTAGAAGCAGGATTAGAAACACCTGTTAAACCATAGTAAACTTGAACACGATAAGTGTTAGATACGTTGGCTGTATCAAATTCGGGTGGAATCCAATCAGTTAAACCAGTGTTCCAAGTAGGATATGCAGTTCCACCAATTTTAGTTGTAGTGGCATCTCCAGTAGTTTCTATTTTAGAAGTAGTTGTATATGCTTGAACAACACCAGTAACAGCAGCTGCAGTAGTTGGAATTAAACTTGCCTGAGTCCAAGTTTTATCACCACGATTTAAGAATGGGCTTGCAGTAGCTTCGTTTGATGGACTTTTATTTGCTGCCGTGTCAGTCTTGGTAACACCAAACAGCTTCTTATAAAGTAAGTCTGTTTTGATTGAGTCTGAAATTGCCATTTGTTATTCCTATTATTATTTTAATTAGACTGTAGAGGCACCAAGATATAAGGCACTGATTGATTGTGCACTTGTTAACTTGATTCTGACCCAAATTTCATTATTAGTTGAATTAGTAGAACTTAAAGTGCCGAAAGAAGCATTCTGAGAAACAGTGCCAGTAGTAGCAATGGCTAAGTTTCCACCGAGAGCAGCACCATCCGCCAACGAGTTATCGATAGCAAGGTTCAGCCACTTATTCAGTGTAGAAGTTGTTCCGCTTGTTCCGCCAGTTCCTGGCATCGCAACCCACATACCAGCAATTCCAGTCGAAGTGGTATATGTAATATTAAATTTGGATACGCCAGTTCTAATAAACACAAAAGTGAAATACTGACTAGCACCATGAGACGAGAAATTAGGACCAGCTGGTAAATATCCAGTGGAGTAATTTGTTACATCATATTTAAGTATGTTCGCTACGACTTTAGCATCGTAGGTTTGTAAAGTTCCAGACTGGCTATTAAATGCAGTCTGACCAGCAGTGAAAGCAGGAGTATCAGCAGATCCTGGATTTGGAACACGATAACCAGCAGTTGTTGAACCACCAACAGCACTGTTAAAGAAGATACTACCTTCGTCAAGAACAGTGGTAGAACCAGTTGTAGTTGACTTATAAAGAACAGTGGCTGCGAGTAGTGTAGTAAACGCTGAAGATCCGTTGGCATAACTGTTTGCCACAGTTAGTGTTGGACCAGTTGCACTAGAACCGAAACCAGTAATAATCTGTGAAGTAGTAGGAATAGTTGCGCTACCAGAAGCAACATATAAGTTAGCTGCCAGAGGAGTTGTTACACTTGCGCCAGAGTATGTTACTGAAGCAGGAGCAGCAAATGCGCCACCAGCAGTACCAGTCGCGAAAGTGTCAGAAGTTGGATAGCAGTCACCACTCAAACGAGTAGCAGTTGCTGATAGTGTAAATGCGTTGGCAGCACTTCCATCATAGTGAGGAATAGTACTACTATATTTGTAAGTAGGAGATACTGGCGCAGTAATAGCAGTTGGAGTAACAACAGGAGTTCCTGGAGCACTTGAGTCATAGTACCAAGCAGTGGTACCAGTATTACTTGCGCCACTATGTTGAATTTGAACAGTGTTCCAACCAGCTGGAACAGAAGTTCCGCTTGCTGAAATATCAACTGTTTCCCAGAATCCTGGAGTGCCAGTTGGGTAAGCAATATTGTTGGCAATTACTAAAGAAGTATTGTTTGCAGTATAAGTACCCGCATCACTAGAAGCAGTGAATGTTACAGTGCCAGTGGCAGTAGATGTTGCAGCAAAGTTTGCTCCAATAACACCAGTTGTGTTATCGTATAATTTTAACACTGCTTGAGTTCCAGCAATTGACTGAACATAGTAGTAAGAACCAGAAGTTAAACCACCAAAACCAGTACCAGATGCCAAGAATTTATGACCAGCCTGAACAACACCAGTAACAGCAGAAATAGTAACTGTTGCGCTAGTATTAGTAGTAGCAGTAACAGTTGCAGTAACAACAGTGGCTGTCGTATTACCAACAGTCATCACATGGCTAGTTGCCAGTGAAGTATTTCTATAAACACTAACTGTACCAGAGTCGCCTGGACCCATCGTTGAGAAAGTATTAGTTGAGAAAGTCGCTGCTCTTAGCGTTGAGACAGTAGAACCAGCGGCAACCTGAAGACCAGTGTTACTATTAAGTGTTTGAGATGCTTGAACAACAGCAATACGATAAGAAGCCGTACCACTTACTGTTAGAGAAACTGCATTAGGGAAACTGTTTGGTTGAGCAGGAACGAGTTTGCTTAGTACTTGGTTCAAGATTGCGATTCCGTCAGTTACGCTAGTTGATGTAGTAAATGTCGCAGCGCCAGTTAGCGTACCCAGAGCAGGAGTTCCAACAGAAATACTATTTGCGTTAGGAGCAACAATAGTACCAGTGAATGTTGGAGAAGCACTTAATACCATATTACCTGTACCAGTGACAGCATTACTTAAAGTGACACCACCATAAGTTAATGCACCAGCAAGGTTAGTAGTACCACCGACCCATAAGTTTTCTGCGATACCTGCGCCACCACTAACAACTAAAGCACCAGTAGAAGTGCTTGTTGAAGTAGTTGTTGGAAGAACTGCTAAACGAGTTCTGTTTAAACCAAGGTACTTTGTGGAAGTTGTATTATCTGCTGCTGCAGCAAAGAATTCTAATTCGTCATTAGATGCACCAGAAGAAGATTCAGCACGAATATATGTTAAACCATCAACAGAACGAACGCCACCAAGAGATGTCCAAGCACTGCCATTATAACCCTCAAAGGCAGTGTTATCACTATTGAAACGAATAGCACCAGTAACTGAAGGTGCTTGTTGAGCAGTTGTTCCCGATGGAATTACTAAAGCATTAGTTCCAATAATTGAAACATAACCAGTGCCATTTGGATCTAAAACAATATTACCATTGGTATCAGTAGATTGAATATAGTTCGTTACACCTGAACCACCAATTTGTAAATTCGTTGTTTTAAGAACATCAATTTTACTATTTGAATCTACAAGAATAGCAGAACTTGCTGTCAGTGTACCAGTGACATGATCCAACATGTCAGTGAAATATTTACCACCGATAATATAGTGGTTAGCTGCATCACCTGAGGTCTCCGTACCGAAACCAATATATAAACGATCACCACCATTCGATTGGGTGCCTGTCAGCGCAGAATACGCTAATTCACCAGCACCCAGTGTTGTTGGATTACCAGCACTTGGTGAACGCTTTATTCTAATTATTGATGCCATCTTTTATTTCTCCGAATATTAATATTGTCCACCAGTTACATCTTGAGAGTCTAGTACTGTGGTTGCTGTCCATTTATTTGTTGCTGCTTTATAAACCAAAACTGATCCATCGCTGGCACCAAGCGCATCAACATCAGCTATTCCAGCAATGCCAATTTGTGTTGCGGATAGACCTTGGATACCAACCGCATATACAGTTGGTATCGATTGCACATCAATTGACGCATTGATATTTGAACCAGTAATTACAGTTGCTGTTATATCACTCATGTCTTAGTAATTTCTGGAGTAAGTATAACTAACCCTTCCAACGCACGAGATTTCTCGCCTGTCGGTGAAGTTAACTCAATATCGTACAAGTATCTACCTGCTTGAAGACCAGAAGTATCTGTCGGACTAAGTTGTAATCTAATCTGTCCAGCTGTGGCATTAAAAACAGATGCTGTAAAATTTGTTGCTGATGAAGATTGATACGACTTACGGAACTGCGACTTAACAGTGTAACTTGTCAAATTCATTGCTGTTCCATCTTGATTTGTGAGCGAAATGATGCTACTAAAGGTAGTACCTTGATCAACCACTAAATTACTTATTGTCGCCATCAATATCCTCAGACTGTTATATCTATATTTATAAAACTGGAGAATGCAAAGATAAAACCCCACCGCAGTGGGGTCTCTAATTAATCATCAGCAGGAAGTGGTGTATTTCCAATGGCAAGCCACTTAAGATACTCTTGATAGTCTCTGTTCTTTGGATCAAAGGGAACATAAGCAGGGTTCGGTGTTGGTTCATTCCACGAATTGAACATACGAATGATACCAGTATCATCAATTGTACTATCCATCTTTTTGTAAAATTTGTACATTATAACTCCGCACTTGCTTGGAAGAAACCAGATTTTTGTATATTAATCATATCACCATGGGTAGTTCCTGCTGTTCCAAGAGAACCAGTAAAAATTAAAGCAATGCGACAACCATATTGTGTAGGACTATCAATTTGCATGCTGGTCGGTGTAAAAGATCCTTGACCAAATTGATCAACAGCACTAGCAAATGTTGTACCAGTTACACTTCTTGCATCTGATACTGTTGGTGTTGCTCTTTTTGGTTCTAAAAATCTCCAATATCCAGCAGCATATAGTGAATATCCATAAGGAATATGTAGTGGATAATATTGATCATTCATAATCTCATAGTATCTTAGACATAATCTCAACTCTTGTCCATAGTGTCTGTACTCATAGGAAGTTGGCGAAGCACCGAGTTCTACCTGAACACCAGTAACAAGGAAAGTCACTGCCGATCCACTTGTTGTTACTATTGTTACCTGAATACCATTGGCAACAGAAGATGGAAGTGCTGTGAAAGTAGCACTATATTGTTGCCATGAAGAAGTTGTATTGAATTGTTGCTGAGTGCCGATTCTAGTTGAATAGGTAGCATCTGTAGTGCTTGCGTAGTAAAGGTTTAGTGCGATTGCGTTAGTACCTGCGCCTGAAGTTTGTTTCAACCAAAAAGAAACAGTGATTGTTTGCGCACCAAGATCGGCACAGTTAACAGACTCAATGTATTGTGTAAGTCCAGTGCTACCTGTTCCAGTCAAGGAAGAAGAATATTGAAATCCAGATGGTACATCAGTTGAACGAGCAAAAGTTCTTGATGAGTCAGCATAGAAATTCCAACGATCAGCAAGATAACCTGTCGAAGATGAACTTGTACCACGCTGCCAAAATGTCATGGCGCCATTGATAAGACGATTCTTCATGCTAGAAGCAGAAGATGCACCGACCACTTGACCAGTGCTGGTTGTTATCGTATCAACTGCTAAATTACCGTATGCCATTTATTATTCCTATGTGTTTTCTTGAGGAAGGTCAGGTAACTGTGGCACATTTCCTGCGTCGATCCACTTTAAATACTCTGCATAATCTCTGTTTGCTGGATCCATTGGAATAAACGCATCATCTGTTAATCTAATAATACCACAGATATTTTTTTCAATTCTACCTAAAACTATTTTATACATTGGACCTGAAACATAATTTGTCATTTTATAACTCCGCATTAAGAACAAATGCTGCTTGATATCCATATCCAGATGCCCCTGCCCAACTTGCTGGACTAAAAGCGTACATAGTTTGCATTCCAGTATTAGTAGCAATTACAGTAGGCGATGATAGTGTTGATACTACAGCATCGGCAAATCTATAAATTGCATTACTTGTGCCGTTATAACTCCATGTAATTGTTGGTGTTGCTCTCATTGCAGTTGGAAAAACAAACCCAATTACTCCTGAAGCATTATAAGATGATAGACCAACATTTCCTAGAGACTGATAGTAGCGTTGACACAACTGTAACTCTTGACCATAGTGACGATAGTCAAAAGTAGTTGCAGTTGAACCAACTTCTAACTGAACACCAGTTATTTGATATGTAGCACCAGATGTACCGACAACTGATGTTCCTACCACAGAAGCACCAACTGCTGAAGTACCCCATGTAAATGCAGTTCCGCCAATAGCAGCAGTACCAATACCTAAACAAAATTGTAAAGCAATTGCTGCAGTATTATCTTTAGCGTATGTTCCTGATGTATCGCCAGGAATTACAATAGTTTTATATTCCCAAGTATTTGCTTGATTTATTGTATAAACGAATGGGTAAGTTCTTAGACCATCATTTCTACCATATGCGCCACCGAATGTTCCAGTTAAAGACGATTTAGCCCAAAATGATAATGTAACTGTTACAGCAGAGGCAGTTCCATAGGCGAAATCGGCGACATTATAACCCTCAATAAATTGTAATATTCTAAACAATTCACCAGTAGACATTGAATATGCTGATTGTGATGTGACTTTCAACGAATTTATAAAACCAGTTGGCGCATCAGTAACTTGTTGTGCCACAAGTTTTCCAGTTGTAGTTTGCCACACTTCCCATCTATCAACAGTATATGAATTAATACTGTTGGCAGTTGCAGAGCCAGCATATCTTTGATCAATACGCATATCACCATTGATGATACGATTCTTCATCGTGGCTGATGAAGAAGCACCAATGATTTGTCCCGTACTTGTTGTTATTGTGTCAACTGCTAGATTACCGTATGCCATTTATTATCCTTTTGGATATTTAGTTTTCACTGCTTGAATCTTTGCTTTCCACGCATCAATTCCGTCATGGAAAATTGTATCAAATTGATCTGCGTAGGATGGATATTCTGCTCGGCGAAGTTCTTTATATTCATTTGCGTCGATATGTGCTTGAACAACTGCCTCATCATATTCAACGATATTTTCGTTTTGGTCATACGCAACATCGCCACGGATATTAACCACATTAGGATGTGTTGCATAAATCGCTTCATGTTTAAGAATCATGCTGCAATCTCCATTAAAGTCATAAGCATAACAGGGCTGGACATGTTATAATAAATTGTCGTACCACTACTATTAGTTTTAGCATATGGTTGGTAAGTTACTTGAGAAGTTGTATTTGGACTATCTAAATACAAAACACTATGAGAAACTGCAAATGGATTATTAGCAGGCGGTATTAGAATCTCGTGGATATCACCACTACCACCAGCAGCTCCACCAGTTTGACCTAGTGCTGAATATGCCCCACCACCAATACTTCTCCACAATTGAGCCCATCCTTCTTGAAGGGCATTTGTAGTAATTCTCCATTGACCAGCACTAATACTAACTAGAATTTTACTAGTTGAAAACTGTGGAGTAATTGATCCCGTCCATCCAGTAGCTGTAAAAGTTGTAGAGGTGACTGAATAACTTGAACCAGTAGAATATTGAACTACCTGTATTACATTCCCTGCTCTACCTGCCTGATACCAAGCACTGCCATTATATGTTTCAATGGCACCCAGTGTCGTATTGAAACCCATCTGCCCAGCTGATGGACTTGATGGGCGACCTGAAGTTGTCCAAGAAGCATTGGATTCTCCCAGTGATCCGTCTAGTATGATTGCCATTTATTTTCTCTACTTTATATTAAGGGTTTTCAGGAAACACTACATCTTCAGGAGTATTAAACTTGCTTGGCAAATCTCTTAGATCCTGACGATATTGTTTTTCATCGTCAGACATAACTCTGTCAGATACTGCCCACCAATCTGTTTCTGCCAACAAACGATTTCTTTGTCGACGAATATCCATCCACTTACTGAATAGGACTTGTTCTGGGGATAAATTATATTCCATAATTTCCTTAAGCGATAGTGAATGTTGCGGTAGTACCAGCACCATGTGATAGTACAATTTCAAGAGCAACGCAGCCATCATATCGTTGTGCTGTAACAGGAGCCTGCACTTGAATCTGCCACACATTACCAGACATATTTACTCTAAATCCAGGAGTACCACCTCCAGTTGCCGTACCTGCAGAAACCTGCGCTGAAGTTGCACCAGAACCGCCATTTAAATCTAGATACCAAATGGCATCAATTAAAGCTGCATTATAGTTACCAGAGTTGTGTCCAGAAATACTTGCCTTCACATACCCACGCATCCAAGTATTACCTGCAGTGGATGGAGTTATGGAAAGAACAGTTGCCCAAGTAAATACATTCACGAACTGAACAACTTGTCTTTGCCAGATATCACTATCAGCAATACCACCAGTCATTCTAAAACCAGCGGAACTTGAGTTAAATAAGTGAACACTGGCAGTGGTGTTTGTTGTACCGATTCCTACTTTACCACTACCATCAAAAAGTGCTGTAATACTTCCACCATAACCACCACGCCAAAAATAATGTGCACCAGTACCTTTTGTAGATAAGGAAACATTAATGTTTGTATCAGAACCATTTCCTTCAAGTCTTGCAGTTCCACCACCACCGAGTACAGATATGAAACTGGTTTGATCAACACCCAATGATGTTGTTCCAGTAACTGATAATTTTCCATAACTAGATGGAGAATTTGTGCCGATACCAACAAAACCTGAGGAGTCGATACGCATTGTTTCTGAGCCAGACGCTAAATTTCCATTTGTTCTAAATATTAAATTTCCAGAGGATGACCAAATTCCAACGCTTGCTGAATCGTTATATAAACCAATACCTGCTGTGCTTGAATTACCTTGACTATAAAAACTAGCAATAGGTGCATTTGCAGTGGGTGTTCCAGTTAGATAAAATTTGCTATTGAATGGATTACTGCTTCCAGACCCAACCAATACATTTTGATTGTTATCGATGCGTATTGCTTCTGAACCATTAGTGGCCAGTGCTACTTGATTGCTTGTTGGATAGTACAGACCAGTTGTTGTACCACCAGTACTACCAGATAGTGCTGGAACAGTTACAACATTGTCATTACCGCTTAGTACTAGCATTTATTATTCCTTAACTGCATCTAATTGTTCTTGTGTTGGCTTGGCCAAGGTAGGGTGTTTCCACTCAGCGATGTAGTCGCCTTTTCCGTCTGAATCGTTTTGAAGATGTATGGTTGCGTTTCGTCCCATAAAATCAGCATCTACTAATTCTGGATAAAGTGCTTTAATTTTTTCTGGCAATGTCATGTTATGCGCTCCTTACCAATATACCTTGAAATACTGTTGCGTGTATTCCAGTACTAGAAGAAAAAAAGTATCTGTTTGTCCCAGTACCTTCAACAAAACCATAAACTTCAAAATAATCAGTTGTTCCATTTGCATAAACTAGAGCAGCAAATGCTGGTGTGTAATATCCAGTACCAGTCAATCCTGTATTTTCAATTGAGGGGACATATTGACCAGAGCCGTTCTTTGCTATATAAAATCTAGAACTGGAAATACTAGTATCTGCAGCCGTTGCAATTGAAACATTCATTTGGTAATAACCCGCTACAGTTGGTGTAAATCTAGATAATGTGGTGTCGTAATTAGAGTTGGTGTCATATGACTCTGTACCAAAAATTACTTTTGTGGTTACCCCAGAAGAAACAATTTGAGTCGATGATGAATAAGCACTAAACGCAGGAGCAGCAGTGAGTGTTGCGATGTTTGCGCCATTAGACTGAAACTGAAATGTTCCGCTGTTATCTGGAGTAACAATCATTCCCTGAGTTGTTGTAGCATTAAAAGTTACAGCCATTACTTATCCTTAACCGCATTTAATTGCGCACGAGTTGGTTGTTTTAAAGTTGGGTGTTCCCACTTGGCAATGAACTCACCATCACCATCAGAGTTGTTTTCTAAACGAATAGCACCAAAAGCAAAATCATATGTCTCAAGTTCTGGGTATAGTCTAATAATTTTTTGGTATAATGTCATTATACACCTCTCACAAAATAACCATAGAATGTAGAAGATGCTTGGATAGTTGGCGATGCAGTTGATGCATAAATTGCAGTATCAAAATAATCAGTACTTCCATTTGCAAATAGTAAAACAGTCGTTGATACCATTGTACCGCCACCGACTGCTGTACCACCAATCACCAAATTTCCAACTGGGGATTGATTGCCACCATTCTTTCTAACTGCTGTAACAAACTGTCCCGCTCCACCTGGATTATTGAAAAACCCACAGTGAAATATATAATATCCAGCTACAGTTGGAGTATATCTATAATTTGTAGATGCATCAAAATTATTATTTGTGTCAAAGTTTTTTACATCCCAGTTTATTCTTGTGTATGCATTTTGAGTAACACTTTGATCAGCGGATCTAGTAACACTGAAACATGGCATAACAGTTGGTTGTGGTAGATTAACACCATTCAATTGAAATTGAAGTAGTCCACTGTTATCTGGTGTTACCAGTAAACCTTGCGTTGTGGTGGCATTGATAGTCACAGCCATTATAGTTTATCCTTATCTTTTTCTATTTATAGAATAATCCAACGACTGCCCGATGGAATAGTAACAGTAATGCCTGAGGCAATTGTCACTGGACCAGCGGAAACTGCGTTGCTATTAGCACTAATTGTGTAGCTGGTGCTAATAGTTTGAATATTCTCAAAGAATGGACCAGCGTTCATTGCTGGTTGAACTTTTAAAATTGCCATATCTTTTTTCCTTTAAAATTGTTGAGCATTGACCCACTCACGTGGACCTAAGAAATATTTTTGTTCTAACTGCTTCAGTATATCTATATCAACTTCTGTGTCATCATCGGCATTGAAAAGTTTAAATCCATTGTCTGCTTTACCAGTTGCTTTATTTACTCTTGACTCATGAAGCAGTCTGATGAATTCTTGAAAGTCTCTATTAGATGGATCGAAAGGAATAAATGCTAAATCAGATATTCTTTGAACAGAATCAGTAACTTTATATTTTGATCCGTCTTCTTTTGTTATTTCTATTAATTTATACATGTTATAACTCCGACACTGCAGTATAGTGGAAATTAAAAAATTGCCCAGCAGTAATACCGCCAGTTTCAACTCCAGCAAACCCTCTTGTTCCTGTAGAGTAAATTGTTGTTGCTGCAGCAGAACCAGTACCATCATTCAATTGTGGTTGAGATCCAATGCTATAATTTCCAGAAGTCCCAGGGAGAGAATATATTGTTACAGTGGGCGTTGCTCTCATTTGTACTGGAAAATAAACAGGAGAAGAAAATGTTGATCTAGTACTACTATAATCTTGGTTTCTATATGATGTGTTACCTATACCAGCACCACTTTGATTTGTTCCTGGAGCAGTTTCTATGTTATATGATTTTATGTAATATCGTTGACACAGCGATAATTCTAAACCAAAAGGACGACGCTCAAACGCAGTTGCCGATGATCCAGTTTCTAACTGAACACCAGTAACATACCATGTTGCGCCATTGGTTGTTATAATATTGGTTGCGCCAGTTGCACCCCAAAGATTACTGGTAGACCAAGAACCAGCAGTTCCAGAATATGTTGAACCTATTCCTAGTTGAAATGCAAGTTGAATACCAACTGCATTATTTACTAACCATGTTCCATCAGTACAACCAGGAATACTTAAAGAAATATAAGTCCAAGTATTAGCAGAAGAAATAGTATAAGTGAATGGATAACAACGATTTCTTGCACTATTTTGTAAAGACCCACCAAACACACCTGTTATTGATGAGTAAACCCAGAAAGATAGTGTAACTGTTTTAGCAGAAGCTGTTCCCCATGCCAAATCATGAATATTATATCCTTCAATTTGTTGACATAAACTTGTATACGATAAAGAACCAACAGTTGCTGCAGCAAGTGAAGTTATTTTTACCGAATTAGTATATCCAGAAAGTGTTGGGGTGGAAACTTGCTGCGCAGAAATAGCACTTGTGTTTTGAGGATAGCCATACATCTGCCATCTATCAATACAGTAAATTGCATCACTTGTGTTAGTTACAGATGCGCCAGCATTCCTTTGGTCGATACGCATATCGCCATTGATTATTTTATTTCTGAAGGTGCCAGAGTAATCTGATGCACCTTGCTGGGCTATAACAGCTGATTGTGTCATTGATTATTCCTAATCTTTAATATTGCTTTGATAGTTCCTTGATCAGCTTGCTTACCATCAGCATCCTGAAGTATTGTAAAGTCAACTGTTAATTCTTTTACAAAAGTTTGAAAGTCAGTATTGTCTGGATGTAGTGGAATACTCCAACCATCGGAACGCAAAACAGCACATGGTTGTCTAACACCACCATCAGCTCTATCTGGTTCTAATTGAATTTTATATGTATTCACTTTATAACTCCGCATTTAATTCTATGTAGTTGGCAGCGACACCAGTAGGTGTATATGGTTGAACAGATGTACCTACATATGTACCAGACCATGTTGCTGTACCAACATAAAAACAAAACTTATTTAACTCTGGAGACAACTGAGTAGGAGCACTTGTCCAAGCTGCATTGGAGACTCCTGCTAAATTAGTTTGCCACCCCGATCCAGTATTATATGCTGGAGTTAATGATATTGCAGGATATGTCCTCATACTAACAGGTAAATTTGAAGTGAAAACACTTTGATTTAATCCTGTTATACGACCCATTATGTTGTAGTGTTGAGCACCATCTCCTTGCGCTGGTGTTCTATAGTAATATCTTTGGCACTGTGCCAACTCCATACCGTAAGGACGACGCTCAAAGGGTGTTGCTTGAGTTCCGACTTCTAACTGAACACCAGTAAAGTAGAAAGTAGCATTGGCTGTTCCTAAAACGCTAACTGTTCCTGTTACACCAGAAGCAGAAGCAGATTGCCAAGAACCAGCTGTCACATTAGAACTAGAACCACAACCAAGATTAATTCTTAATGTCATTCCTATACCATTGGTACCACCGACCCATGTTCCGCTTGTATCTCCAGGAACTGGAACAGAAATATATGTCCAAGTATTGGCAGCAGAAATAGTATAAGTAAATCCATATGCTCTATTGTATGCACTGTTTGTTAATAGCGCACCAAATGTTCCAGTTAATGAACTATTTACCCAAAAGGATACTGTAACTGTTTTAGCATTTGCAGTTCCATAATTTAATTCAGAAGTGTTATATCCTTCAATGTTTTGATAGAAAAAGAACAGGTCGCTACTTGTTACACTATATGCACTGCCACCAGTTTGAAATCCAAGATAATTTGAAAAACCAGTTGGTGGTGTAACTGCGTTGAGGTTTTGACCTGCTGTTCCTTTGCTTGCTACCGAAGCATACACTGGCCATCTATCAACAGTGAAAGTGCTTAAACCAGCTGAAATACTTGCACCAGCATTGCGCTGATCAATACGCATGTCACCATTGATTATTTTGTTACGAAAGGTGCCAGAGTAATCTGCTCCACCATTTTGCGCTGTAACAACTGCTTGTGTCATTAGTTACCTACCTTAGTTTTAAGAGCAGCTAATTCTGCTTTGGTTGCGTCAAGGTCTGCTTTGAGTTCTTTGATTGCGCCAATTAATACTGGAATAATATCAGTGTATCTTAAAGCAAGATACTTAGTTTTATCAACGCTATCATCTGGTAAAGTATTCTCGTCAACAATCTCAGGAATAACTTCTAAAACATTTTGCGCCAAAAGACCTATGTGAACTTTTTTATTTTCATCAGATTTAAAAGTATACTTAACAGGATTAAGTTGTAAAATATGATCCAGTGGATTTTCGTAATCACCAACAATATCTTTTAATCTTGCGTCTGAATATGAAGACCATGATGTTGGTGATGCATATGGTAAGTAAACACCAGAAGAAGCATTTCCAAACTGAACTGCATTATCAGTACCGATTCCAAATACCTTTAGAGTGTTTCCTGTACCTGGACTTGCGGCACCCATGCCAATTTGACCAGTAGCGAGAATTGATACAAGAGCACCACCGCCAGCAGAAGATATCTGAACTCCAGGTGTGGAGGTTGCATCTGTCGCACCAAAATATACTGTTCCACCACTTTCAGAATATCTAGCACCAACAGCATAAACTTCACTGGAAGCGGCAAAGAATGAACGACCACCAACCACAGTGAATTTACCAGATAATGTAGTTGTACCAATTAATACACCACCACCTTCTGGTTGAAGCATTAAATTCTTGGCAGATGTTCCTGCTGCGTTACAACCTTGAATACTACCAACAGCGAAATCACTACCAATTAATACACCACCATCATTTCCTACGTCAGCAAATAATCCACCTTGCGCAGTGGATAATTTCATTGCAGAAGGTGAATTAGTTACAAATCTTCTGCCAGGTGCAGCGGAATTAATTCCAACATTACCAGCAGCAGTGATACGCATACGTTCTGTGGCATTAGTTGTAAGTACCATTGGTGTATTTGATTCATTATGTAAAATATATGAATCTACATTACTACCAACAAACCACGATGATCCAGAAGATGCTGTATTTCTAATAGTAGAACCAGCACCACCAGCAACATGCAATTTTGACGATGGTGAAGCAGTGCCGATACCAATATTGGCACTGGCATCTTGATACAGTCCAAGAATATTATTACTTTGAACTTGTAGTGGTGTCGCACCAGATGGCGAGTTAATGATACCACCAGTTTGCGGAATCGCATTGCTCACAGAACTAACTGATAGCGACTCAACAGTTACTAGATCGCTTAGTGAGCAAGAGTTGTTTAGTATAACAGAAGTTCCGCTTGATGCTGTGTAGTCTCCGCTGGCCAAACGAATACCATTGCGGTATACATTAATGTAACCAACAGTATAGGATGGAGTTGAGAAAGTTGTTTGGTTTTGTGTAGCAGTGAACTCAGTCACTGTACGATAAGCAGTGGTTGTTACACCAGAAGCAGGTATGCCAAGGTAACGAATGGAAATATTACCAGTGCCCAGCGGAGGTGCCGATGAAAAGGTAAGTGTTGTTCCATTAACTGCGTATGTTGTTGGATCCTGAAGAACACCAGAGATAGCAACAAGTGCCGATGAAGTGTTTGCTGGAGCAACCGACATTGTAAATGCTGTGGTTGAAGCATTTCCGCTGAAAGAATCAGTTACGAATGCAGCGGTAGTCGGACTTGATCCAATATATGACATTTATGGTCTCTTTATTATTCTCTATTATTTAGGTGCTTGTTCAGCAACCTGTGCTTCATAGGCAGCGATGACTTCTGTAGTCCATGCAGCTGCAGCAATCGCTTGAACATTTGCTGGCATTGATGAAACATCGCTACCTGGAGCGAATGACCAGCGATGATAGGAAGAAGATAATTGCTTACCATCTTCCATGATGCGTGTTATTTCACGAACTTGTAGAATACCATTTTCCACAATTTCGATTTTATCAATTGCTTGTTCTTTTGTTAAACTCATTTCATTTTCCTTTTGTGTCCGACTAATCAATCCAGATTAGTTAATTTAAGTTGATGTTTGATAGCAAAAACATGCTCTCACGAAACAATTAGTTGCCATATCAGTTACATTTAAATTACCATTATCAAGAGTACCATTTGCAGCAGTACGATATTTAGCATTAGCTGATGTACCACCAAGGTCTAAACTGTTAATTGTATTAGTTCCCCATGACCCTGCCAAATGAACAGTAACTCCTTGATTTTGATTTGACACACCATCTGTATTGAATGGAAATCCTTGCAGTCTTAAAAACCCGCTTCCACCAGAATAAGCAGATACTTGAATAAAAAACTGAACATATACCATTCTTCCTATTTTTGTGTATCTTCCACCAGTGTCTGCTGCATATGTTATAGAACCAAAATTAGTTGTCGCAGGACTCCAAAATGGTGTCCATGTACCTTCTTCATAATCATCTAGCGTATTCGCATCAGCAGATGCAGATTGAGTAGCTGGGAATGTAACACCTTGGGAAACTTGAAAGTTTGAACCACTAGCATTTGCTGAATTCAATCCAACAAGCATTCGACCACTGTTATCAATAACCATGCGCCATGCGCCAGCAGTTTCATCATAGATAACAAAGTATCCACCAGTAAATCCTTGAACACCACCAAGAGCACCGACCCTAAACATACGATCTGAGTTCTTATATAGAGTGGCAGCATTATATCCATTGGTGGTTGCACTACTATCAATTAATTGATAAACATTACCTGCACTTGCAGCACTTGCAACATGAAGTTTCTGTAAAGGTGAAGCAGTACCAATACCCACATTGGCACTTGAGTCTTGATATATACCAACAGCACTATTGCTTTGAACTTGTAGCGCAACAGCACCTGAAGGTGCATTAATTACACCACCAGTTTGTGGTAACGCATTAGTAACTGAAGTTATATAGAAAGATTCAATGGCAACTAAATCGCTGACACCTGCTGCGTTGTTCAGCACAACAGAAGTTCCATTGGTTGCTGTAAAGTCAGCAGTGCCAAGTCGTGACCCATTGCGATACACATTAATGTATCCAACAGTGTAAGATGGTGGTGAGAAAGTTGTTTGACCAGCAGTGGCAGTGAACTCAGTAAGAGTTCGGTACGCTGTTGTTGTTATACCAGAAGCAGGTATGCCTAGATAACGAACAGAAATATTACCAGTACCAAGTGGTGGTGCTGAAGAGAATGTCAGTGATGTTCCGCTAACAGCATAGGTTGTTGGATCCTGAAGAACACCTGAGATAGCAACAAGCGCAGAGGAAGGATTGGCAGGTGCCACAGACATTGTGAATACTGTGGTTGACGCATTACCATTAAAGGAATCCGTAACGAATGCTGTAGAGGTTGGACTTGAGCCAATATATGCCATTGATAGTCTCTTTAGGTTTCTTTAGTATTTATTCGTCGGCAGGAAGTGGTTCATTACCTTCTGCAACCCATGCTAGGTATGCTTGGTAATCAGTGTTAGCTGGGTCAAATGGAATGGACATTTTTCCATCTAATACAACACAACATTCATTTCCCAAAAAATCTTTATATAATTTATATGTCATTTTATAACTCCGCAGAACCAGCAAAATAATAACTACCTGAATTATCTACACAAAGGAGAGTTGCATATCCAGCATTAAAATAACCAGTGCCGCTAACATTAACATCAATCATTGATGATAATAATCCAGCATAAGTTGTAGCTAAAGCATTCAATAATATTCCGTTCGCATTACTTTGCAATATGTATAAATTTCCTGAAAAACTATAAGAAGGAGAAGCTCTCATTTGAACAGGATTTTGTATGTGAATTCTTGCTGTATAAGAATTATATGCCATTCCAGCTCCTACTGAAGGAATTCCATAACCACCAGTTGTTTTCCAATAATACCTCTGACACAAAGCCAACTCAGTACCGTAAGGACGATACTCAAAGGGTGTTGCGGTACTGCCTTTTTCTAGTTGTATTCCTGTAATTAAGAATGTTGCTGTTACCGAAGCAGACGGTATGAATAAAACAATTGACATTCCATTTGTAACATTAGAAGGTAATGTGTATGTAAATGTGTAACGAGTCCATGATGCAGGCATGGTGGCGACAACATTTGTTTCAACAATAGTTGTGCTAGATGTATAATTGTCCACTGCAGTTGGATAAGCCAAATTAATATTAAGCGCACTAGAAGTACCAGAAGTTTGTTTTACATAAAATGAAACAGTTATTGCCTGACTAGCGCAGTCTGCAATATTGACAGACTCAATGCGTTGAGTAATTCCAGGATATGCGGTAGACGAAGCAGCATTGCTAAATGAATATGTAAATCCCGCTGGAACATCAGTAGAACGTGTTATTGTTCCTGAAGATGCATTACCATAAAATCTATCGGCTGTATATGTTGAAACACCGCTACTTGTAAAAGAAGTGCCTCTCTGCCAAATTCCAATCGCACCATTGATAAGGCGATTGCGCATTCCAAACTCTGCACCACTATTTGCCATCTTTGCTGGAGTGATACTTGTGTCTTGAATATCAGCAGTGCCAACTGTACCATCGGCAAGAGCATTAGTACCTATTGTTGAGATTGCCATATTATTCCTCGTCCGCTGGTTCAGGATCGTTGCCTGCTTCGACCCATGTTAGGTATGCTTGATAATCTTTACTATCTTCATTGAAGTACACATATGCGGTGTCTCTTAATCTGAGAACAGCATTTTTTTCCACTTTAAGTTCACCAACTTTATTTAAGTGGTTATCGTAATCATAATATCCTATTAATTTATACATTTATAACTCCGCATCAGCCGTATAGTGAACATAATTCCAAGCACTTGCTTGGCTGCCTGTTGGCCGCATAAAAAAACCACTATGACTTGTATTAAATGGTGTACCAGAACCCCACCAACTACCTCCATTAGAAATTCCTTGCGCTGAACCAGCACCACCATATGTGTATGAATGTGTATTTGCTGTTCCTGCGCCATCCCAAATATTAATTGTTCCTGGAGTTGTTCTCATTTTAACAGGAAATTTAACATTTCCATAAGCACCACCAAGTCCAGAAGCACCTTGAAATCCAGCAACTTCCATTCCAACTTGTGTTGCTGTGCCTGGAACAACATTGTCGTTATAAGATTTTGAATAATACCTCTGACATAGTACCAACTCAGCACCATATGAACGATACTCAAAAGGAGTTGCTGTTGGACCAGCTTCTAGTTGCATCTGAGAAACTTCGTAGTAGCTGCCAGTAGTTGATAGTCCACCAAAAGAAAAGAAAACCTGAGCACCATTGGCAACACCAGTTCTCGATGCCCAGCTGGTATCAGTCAAAGTAAAGTAGTACCATGTATCTGCTGTTGTAAGTGTTAAAGTGCTGGCAGATGCAGTACCATTACCACTGATAGTATTATTTGCAGTGAAAATAGCACCGAGCGAATTATAGGATGCGTAGTTATCAAGAGCAGTTGGTGTAATTAAATTTAAAGAAACTGAAGAAGCAGCATTTCCTGTTCGTTTAATCCAACCACTTACAGTTATGGAACCAGCGGCAAGTGCTGCTCTACCATTAACAGCCTCAACTCTTTGATCTAGATACGCAGAAGATCCACTTGTTTGTCCAGCAACACGCATTGAGTATGTAGAATTACTATTCGGCACATTGGTACTTCTTGACCAAGATCCAGCAATGCTAGCATCAAAGTGACCACCCCAACGATCAGCATGACCATAAAGCCAAATACCACCTGGATATGTGTAGGATGTTCCACGTTGCCAAATATCAAAGTTGCCATTGATAAACATATTGCGCATACCCAACTCTCTACCAGAGTTTGCCATCTTGGCTGGAGTAATACTGGCATCAGCATGTGAAGCAGTTGCCACTGCACTTGACGCAATCTTTGTAGTTGTTATTGCGCTATCGGCAAGTCCATTGGAACCAAGTTGTGTAACTGCCATTATTTCTCCGTATCTGCTGGGAGTGGTGTATTACCTTCAGCAAGCCATTTAAGGTATTCCCTATAATCTCTGTTATTATTGTCAATAGGAATACAAGCATTGTCACTAAGTCTAATAATAACTAGAGACTTACCATTCCAAGGTGTTGATAATTTATACATTTTTATAACTCCGCATCTGCAGCCGCAAAGCCCCAATAAAAAGCACCAGCAGTAAGACCCGTACTATCGAGTCTAGCAAATCCAGTATAACCAGCACCCCACGGTGTTGAAACTGTAACATCAGTATTACTTAAATTTGCCCACTTACCAGCACCAGTTCCATTCCAAGAATAATATTGTACTGTTGCTGATGTTCTCTTAGGTACTGAAAATTTCCAATGACAAGCAATGTTAGTAGTACTTGTTGCAACACCAGTTAATGCATTAGCTGTATTTGGATTAACTCTATTAGGTGCTTCATCATCTTGATATGTTTTTTCATAATATCTCATACACAAAAGTTTTTCAGCACCATAAGGTCTGTAATCAAAGTTAGTTGCTGTTGCGCCTTTTTCTAACTGAAGACCAGTGATATAAAGAGAATCATCTGCTCCAGCAGTACCTGTTGGGTTATAGAAAAATAATGTTGATAATTCTAAAGCAATTGAACTTAAATTAGCAGTTACAGTATATTTTGTCCAAGTTGTTGTTGGCGTAAAAGTATATGTAGCAGCAGAAGTGTATCCAGTCCAACTACCAAGAGAAGCTGCGGTTCCTTGATCAGCAACAGTTCCTGTATTAATGTATACACCAGTGCTTCCTGATGAAAAATTGGCACCTGCTTTTGCCCAGAATGTTAATGTTATTGTTTGACCTGCTAGATCAAGCATATTATTTGATTCAATTATTTGTTGGAAAAATACAGCACTTGTTCCTGTGTTTGAAGCAGTGCGCTGTACTTGTGCGCTATATGGAAATCCAGTACCAGTTGGAATGCTTGAATTTCTTGATACCGTAGTTGAACTATTTGCAGAATATACAACCCAGCGATCTGCAGTATATGCAAAAGTAGAACCAGCGACAGTAAAACTAGTACCTCTTTGCCAAATACCCATACCACCATTCATAATACGATTCTTGAACCCATAGATATTACTTTGCATATCTGAGGTCAAAGAAGAATAGGAAACGCTGTTTGCGGCAGGAGCAACAACCTGAGTAGTTGTTGCCATATAACGAACATAGATATTGTTAGTTCCGCTCAGTGGAGCAGAAGTAAAGGTGATAACACTTCCGCTCAGTGTATAAGCATCAGTTGGTCGTTGAACCACGTTATCAACAACAACCAAAATATCATTGATCGTGGCCACTGAACGTGACAGTGTAAACGCTGTAGCTGAACCTGTTCCACTGTAGTAATCTATATTGGAAGTAAAACTTTGCGAAGTTGGTGTATTACCAAGGTAAGCCATGGTCTACTCCTTATGTAATTTGCAGCACTGATACAATGGCATCTGCCGAAGAAGCTACACTGGAAAGAACTTTAAATGCATCACTGGTGTTTAACACAAGTTTACCGTCTCCTCCAAATAATGCCAAGGATCCGCCGACAGGAACAGTTGCCTGACTAACAATATAGTAGTCAACGGCAGAAGCAGTAACAAGTACGCTAACGCTGATCGGTGAGGATGTAGTGTTTGCCACTGTTAAACCAATAACAGTAGTTTGAGTAGATGCGCCAGCTGTTAGCAGAGTAGAAGCAGAAGTTCCTACACCTTTAGCGACATATCGAGTGAATGTATTTGCCATTTAGTTTTCCTTTAACCCAGCGCAACTGATAACGCAACAGCTGTACCACCAGCATCAAGCTGAGTCCAGGCTGTACCATCATAGTACTCTAGTTGATTTAGTGATGTATTAAATCTAAACATACCTTGAACAGCAGTTGGTCTGTTCGCAGTGGTGTCAGAGGGTAGCGTTACCGCTTTCTGCCCTAGTAGGGAGCCATCTGTTGCCATTATTTAATCTCCTTTAATTTCTTTACTTCTATATTTAGTTCTTTTATTGCCTCTATAAGAAGAGGAACCAGCTTCTCGTATTGAACAGTTTTAAAATTTTGACCAGATTTTGACATCTCAGTGTGTTCAAAAAGCATAATATCAAAGGGTGCCGACTTCACTGCTTCAGGCAGTACTGCCTCAATTTCGTGAGAAAGAACACCGACTTGTTTTTGGTTTGGATCAAACCCAAAAGATTCTGCCAGTTTGTTACCTGTGTAGGTAACACCTGTAATTTGCATTACTTTTTCTAAAGCATTGGGGATTGTTTTGATGTTTGTTTTTAAACGAGCATCAGAGTAGTAAGAAGTAATTTGATTGGTTGCTCTAATCTCACCAGTTGTTGCAGAACCTGTAGTACCAACACCAAGCGATCCAAACTGCGCCTGAGAAGAAGTTCCAACACTAAGGTTAGTAGCTGCTGTTGGTGGATCCTGTAAATCAGCAAGGTTATTGGCAATTTCTAGTTTGTTTGTGGCCAAACTGATAAAGTTGTTATCAATTTCTGCGCTTGAAATCGGCGATCCCTTTACTGTGGGAGCAAATGTTGCGTTGGTGGAAACTCTGGTAGTGAGTGCTGTGGTCATTTACGTTCCTATTATCAGCTATATTTATTATTTAGGTAACTGCAGTGGAGATTATATACTCTTCATAAGACTGAATGTACTCTCCAGTGTAGTTATCCATGGCTTTTTGTAATATTTCTTTAACTTTTTCGTCTCTTGTATCAACATAGAATCGAATCATAATCATTGACATATCACCATAATTAAAGGCATTATGATAGTGATAACTGTTTAAACAGTACATCTTTCCAGGTTCATACCACTGCTCATATATTTTAATCGGTTTGTTGTAATCTGAACCTCTGTAATCCATGTAGGAAAGCACACTAAACTTAGATTCCTTGGGCATAATAAGTGGAAGATTCCAAACAGAGATCCACTCTGGTTGTCCCGCTTCCATAACATGACTGTGCCAGCCAGCAGATCCATTCTTGTTAAATATCTCAATTCTTCCAAGTAATTTACCACCACCGACAGAGTGTAAAACACTGTCCAAGTAAGGACACATATAAAGTGCTTCAGTTTTAATAAAGTCCCCTGTCCATGGTTCTGCAGGATTAGATTCAGATTTTCCGTCAATGCTATAAAGTGCCAACGAATCCCATCTTTCCTCATCATGAATTTCCATGGTTTTACCATTTGATAGTGCACTACGATATTTGCGTAGCGAATGAGGTAAATTCTCTATCTCTGTTAGAATTTTTTTATGATCAAAATCTATACCAAGAGGAAGATGTGCAATATTATTCAATGTAATCTCCCTTATAATTATTCACTGCATCCTGTACTAAATCATATACTCTATCATCTCGTAGATCAGCAAAGAAACGAATCGTTAAACGAACACCTGTTTTGTCAAAGTTAAACACATTATGATAGTGATGCGCATTAAAAATAACTGGTGTTCCTGGATTGTAAGTAGACTCATATACCTTTGGTGTATAAAGTCCAAAGTCCATTCCTCTGTAATCTTTGTTTGCCATCACAGAGTATTTAAATTTTTGAGGTATAGTTATGGGCAACTGAACAATCATCATTGTTTCTGGATGAAACAATTCAAACACATGATTATGCCAACCCATCACAGTTCCAGGAAGTATTTCTTCAATCCTTGCCAGTGCTTTACCACCACCAAGGTGTTCAAGAACCTCATAGGTATAGGGCATATACTCAGACAATCCAGTCTGTTGAACTTTGCCCCAAATTCTTTCTAGTTCTCCTGGACCAGCACCTTCTAAACGATCGCAAAAGATTTCACCATTGTAGCTGAACAGTGACAAGTTGTTCCACTTACTCTTTTCATGTCCATGATTTTCTTGCATGGTTGCTTCATAGGGCATAAGCGGAAAGGGACACTCACGAACTTCACGTTCAATTCTTTCTGCGTCATAGTTAAAATTTAATGGCAGATGGGGAATTCTATTTACGTGTTCAAGTAACTGTTGTATATTTCTCATTAATAAAATTTTCGTAGTAGGTTCTTATCTGATAGGTCTTATCATACTTTGGAGAAATAGATTCTCTGTACTTATTTAGAACAGTTGTAAATTGTTCAACGATATCGTTTGGAATCTCAAGTCCCAACTCCTCACCGACTGAACAAAGAAAATCAATATATTCCTGTTCAAAAACATATATACAAGACTTGTAAATATATTTAAAATCCACTGATACTGTTGTATTAGGTAGATTAAATTCTTTGTAGTCTGCAACTTCTTTTCTGTTTCCAGCAATTAAATCATACATCTGAGCATTTAAGTCTTGCATTGCCAACACATATTTATTTTCTGTTGGCTCACTTATCTTTTCGTAGATTTTCTTAAACACCAAAGATGGAGTTTTAAGTTTACCAGTATTTACATTATGCTTTATAATATCATCGGTAAAGGTAACTTCAACAATATTGTTCACGATCCAGTAATTCATAAAAAAGAACTCAGTAAAGTCTTTTCTTGTAAACCCATTGGCTTCAACAACAAACTCAACATCTGAGGTAAAAGCTGGATCAGAGGAAATATGATAATCACCGAAAAGATTTACGTCATCAAAAGCATAACTATTCATTCTTGACTTACCGATACATATCTTTTCAGTTTTAATATTATGTTCTTTGATATAGTCAGGTGAGTAGGCAGGTGAGTCTGGTAGGAATAACCAAAGATATCTCTCAAGGTTATAACCATACTCGTACTGTATATCTACTTCATCATAGAAGTCTTGTCTGGTATATCCAGGCAGTCCCATCATAAATTCAAAGTCAGAACGAATACCATAGGTATCAAACAGATACTGAGCAAACTCAAAGTCTTTTTCGCGAGGAATATCTGTTCGTTTAATATTCTTTAACACTTCATTGTTCAGTGTTTGTAAACTTAACTTGTATCGCTCAACTACCTTTGCTCGTGCCAGTGGTTCAATGGTTGCCCAGCGTCTTTCTTGCTTGGACTTTGTCATTCCATATATCTCTACATGGTTTGGTAAACCTGAATAATCTTTGATCGTTTCTATATATTTGGAAACATCCTCATCTTCCAGATATATTCCGTAATTTGCATCAAGAATTTGAACTTGCTCAATACCGATCTGCGGTATCCAGTCTAGATCTTCCTTGATCATATCTAGTGGTTTACGAATAACCTTACCACCAATACCACCACCCCACTCGCAAAAGACACACTCATAGGGACAACCACGAGTTAACTCAATTGGTAAAACCAAAGGTACATTTCTGTCAAGTGCTATGTTCTTGCACTCAAACAGTATATCTTCATTGCCAGCAATTAAACTTGCAGGAAAGTCAAACCCAATCTTATTAGGACTTGTGCCACGTCCACTTTTATAGATCGCAAAGGAAACTTCTTTGTAGTTTATATCACCCTCTACAAACTGATTCAAAATATCAGTAATGAACCACTCACCATAACTTGTAGGTTCGCAAATCGCATCGATAAACTTATTCTTAATGAACCATCCTAGATTATTATGAGTAATATTAAGATGTGGACCACCAAGTAAAATAATTCTGTTTGGATTACGCTTTTTTAATTCTTGAGCAACTGCCATAATAGCCATGTGACTCCAGAGATAACTAGAGAAAGCATAGATGTCAGAATCCTGCTCGTCATAGTAAGTCACAATCTGTTCAAATGTCCAACCTTCTAGATTGAGAATTGGTTTCTGCCAAACTACTCGGTCTGAATATTTACCATGTTTCGTGTAGTAATTCTTAAAGTTCAACCAATTAATTGGTAACCTTTGAATCGGTACACGAAGATCAATATTCAGGAACGAGAATTTGATGGATTCTTTGAGTTGCTTCGACATAATCTATTTCACTGTTTATCTTAATAATTCTTGGAGCCAACTGCTTCATATGTGAGCAGTGCTCTTCAACCATATCATGTTTCTTTAAATCTTTAATTGTTTTCTTACACCCATTACAAATCGCAAACATTGGGCAACCAATACACTCATCTTTCAGCGAATATAATTCTGGAGCATCTTGAAGTGGAGTAGAGAAACCACCTTCTTTAACTTCCTTTACAAAGTTAATTGGATATTCTCTGTCATCACCCATAGAACCACAGGAGTAGTAATCTCCCTCTGGGTTCAATGCTCTTATATGATCATCGCAGTTTCTTGCTTGAGGACAAACATTGGCAATGTTATTCAAACGACTCATCATCTGCTTTGTGTTAAATTCCCAGTGCCAAAGGTCTCTCTCATACACTTCTAGGTATGCTTCATATATCTTACTTAGGCGATATGGTTTATCCTGTTCGCCAGAAGCCATGGCATAGTTTAACTTACACTGAACATCCATTTTCTTGGCAAGTTCAACATGTTTAATTGCATGATGTTCATTCTCTTCAGAGATAACAGCAATAAACCCTGGACGATAACCAACTTCTTTGAGAAACAAATCACTGACTTTCCAAAAGTCGGCTTCAGTATAAACTCTGTTTTCATTAATCTTGCGACCGAACCCATACTGAAAACTTGTAGTAACACCAACTCTTGGGTGTCTAAACAGCGGAGTCCACATCTCTGGTTTCTTGTAGAATGCCCAAAGGTTAGTTGTGAATCCAAGAGTTGTTGGGAGTTTGTGTTCTTCAATGTACGCAAGAATATTAAAGTAATACTCTGGTTTCATCATTAGTGGATCTCCACCATTGACAATTATTGTATTTGTATTTGGAAATCTCTTTAGAAAATCAAAAACATGCTGTAAGTCAAGAGTGCTGGCACTATCTTCTACAAGTTTAGTTGATGAGCAAAAGGTACATTTAAAATTACAAAGTTCAGTTGGTTTAATTATTAATTCCATTACACTTTATACTTTTTGAGCCATTCTATATTGTCTTGGTTCTTTAATATCGCATTCCAGAAAATTGGATTCACAGAATCAAAGTTGGAAATGTTTGGAAAGATGAAGTTGTAATTTACCGCAATCTTTGGATCTAGGATTCGTTTCTCGATAAACTGTTTCTTGCTCATCTTTAGTATAGGTTTTAAGAATTCCTCATAGTTTTCATCATTATTTAAAACAGTGAAGAAATGCTTATGATAATCATATCCAAACTTATCATTGATGATTGGAACAATCTTGTTTGGAAGGAACTCGTTTACCTTAAATTGATCAAGGTATGTTTCCATATACTCGGTGTCCAATAAATGCTCGATAGTATATTCTTCATCGGACATAATTCCAGGGAGAGTTTGCTCTGCAAACTTAGACCAGAATCCTGGACTGCCATCATACATTTGATCAATTCTGTCAACACAAAATGCCAAAGACTTTTTGTTACCTTGAATCGCATTGGCAAATGCTATCTCAACTCTTTGAGTATCAAGATCAGCAGAGAACTTTGAAGAACCACTGGTCCAATTTAATTCTTCTGGCAAAGTAACACGATTAATATCTCTGAGCCCAGTTACAACCAGACCATATGTATCGGCAAGACCATAGTTTTCCTTGAGAGCATCGTATTGATACAACTCAAGAACAGTTGCCTTACTGAAAATACCATTGAAGAAAATAGAATATACATACTGGAAATAATCAACATCACAGTATATAATAGTTTTCTTATCTGAGAAATTCTTATGAATATCTGCAAACAAGTCGTCTAATTTCTTTGGAGTAATATCGGTATATGTCTTGTAAATGTCAAGAGACTTCTCATCAAAATTCTCAAAAGAACCGATCCATACTTGTTTGGCAGTTTCAACTATTATGTTTTTTGTTGACAGATAACAGTTATCGAAAAGATATATCATGCTACTATGTCCAATTCTTTAATTTGTTCTTGAGACATTTTCATAAACCATCTAATCAACCAAAGGTCAATCTTATCACCCATGTCTTTATTGGATGCAAGTAGTAGTAAGAACTTTGGATCCTTAAACATTTCTCTATCGTAGTAGTACTGTAAAATTAGAGAATCCGTGAATATCATAATCTCTTTACGCATCTGCGAATAAAGATCTTCAATAGATGCACAAGTTTTATATTTCTGATTGGTTTCTTCAAGAGCCCAGCCACCTTGTTTTCTGGAAAGATAAAGTGCCTTTGCTTCATCAAAGTACGAGTACACATTACGATTAACAATGTCATGAATATTATCAAGAATACCATTGGCAAATTTCCACTCAATACCAGCATTGGCAGTGACCCATGCACGTGTGAGTGAGAAAGCATCAACTTCTGGTATTGAAGTTAGTGCCAAGAATTTATCGGCAAGATTATTTAATTCTAGTTTTGCGTCATCAGTTGCAAGTAACTTTGCCCTTGTTTTTAATTTAACTGCAAACAACTTTGCCGTTGTAAGAAAGAAGTCTTCGCTCAAGTTTGCCACTTGAGTTTTCATTTTTGCCGTGAAGAATTTAATGAAATTATCATCATCGGTATAAATCAAAAATCTATCTTTGTTGTTGACAGTTGCATCTAGCAAGTTACATCCAGCAAAGGTTTCAAAAGAATCTAATCTGGCAAAAGGTTCTCTTGGTGTAGAATTATTGTAGAAAAAACTATTTGAAATTATCTGATGATTCAGATGGTCTTCACCTACCACCAAATAATTATTTGTTGGATCAAACAATATGTACGGATATACATAGCAAGAATTAAATAAGTGTAGCATCGGCTTCTTTGAATATTGAGTTTAATTGTTCAGGTGTAAATTTTACATCTATAATCATTTTCAATAGTGGAAATATAACACACTGTGGTACTGTTATGTAACTAATCAATGTTCTACCAGAGTAAATTGGTCTGTCAAAGTAATGGTCAAAATACTTGATGTCATCAAATTTAGGGATCGCTCCATAGTAGTGACAATTAAATGTTGGATTATCAAAGAAGTTTACAAAAGTTTTTCCAACTTCTTGTTTCTCTACAATAACATTGGTCGTTACAAAATCGCCAAGTTCTTCTTTGTAATCGTTTAGATTTTTAATTGCATACAAAAGAACACCATCAAGTAAATCTGCAAGTTGTTTAATTAATTTGATATCAATCTTAACGAACTCTTGTATTTCATCATTCGATAATATAGACTTGTGTAAAAATGGTTTGTCATCTTCTGATTGGTCAACCAGAGATAACTCATATCCTCTGTAGTGAAACAGTGCTTTAATAACTGTTGCTTCCAACTGCTCAATGTGACAAGTTGAATTGTGTCTAATATACTCAGAAACTAATTCTATTCTTTCATCAAGCGATACATCTGAGAAATCGATATTAAGATTCTCATACTTGAGATTGCTGAGATATGTTATGAAGTTTTTACCCTTGATCTTTGATTGAACATAATCAATATCAGGAGAAGTTATTTCTCCAACTATAATTTTCTTCAAAGTATCAGAATCAAATGGTACAGTATACATCAAATACTTCCGTGGCAGTTACTATGGCAATTACTGTGGCAGTAGAATTCTTCAACTGTCACTGTTGTTTGTCTGTATGAACTAATGTTAGCTGACAGATAGTTTACAAAGGCATCAAGATTTCCAGCATTAACAGTTTCTCCAGAGTTAACGCTGTTATCAGCATTCCACTGGTAATTTGAATTTAAGTTTGTAAGATTTGTGGCATCGTAATCTAATCTATTTCTTACATCGCCTTGAATCTGATACCACTTCAATAAACGAACATTACGAATCCTCGATAGCAGGGTAGCATAGGATCTAAAGTTATTTGTTATTGTAGATGCAGTTATGTTTGTGTCGGAAATATCACCAGCAAAAGATTGAGTAGAATATCCAGAAGTGGATCCACCAGTAATATCTGATTGAAATGGTTGAGCATTGCTACCCCAAACAATACCTGAGTTGTAGGTATTTCTAACTGCTTCCATTGAGGCAACGATGTTTGCCTTTGTTATATTAGTTCCAGCTGTTGTCATGTTTTAACCTTTGCATTAGTGTTCTTGGTGCTGCACAAACATCGCCTTGCCAACTCAATTGGTGACAGTCGCTATTACAGATGTCAAAAACATTACAGGTGTAACAACGAGGATCGCGAGCTACCTCACATGTAATATTATTTATTCTTCCTGGAGCACTTAATAAACTATTTATAGACTGCCCAATATCCCCAAAACTGTTACCAACAGCGGAATTTGGGCAACCTGATATTGTTCCATCGCCATTGATTGTAAAGATCTTTTGCTCACAGTCTCTGCAACGAACACCACCATGAACACCTTTTAGGACAGAGGAATATACACCTTCCAACAAAACATCATGGTACTCTGGCTTTACTGATTGATAAGTTTCATGCATTCTAAGAAACCAATCATCTATCTCTTTATTCTCGGGAAAGATGTCAGTGTTTATATTTGCGCTTCCATCATGGGTAAGTCGCTCAAACTGAACATAGTTTACACCAAGAGTGTTTAACCAAGTAACCAACTCAAGAGTATCCATTTTCATCAAGTCTTTGTTTAGACTAATGTTCAAAGTTATATTGTGACCAAGATCAACAAGAGTTCTAAGGTTCTTTCTCCAAAGTGCTTCTTGTTTATCATTTTCAAAACGAATGTTCTTGTCCCAGCTGGTGCAGAAACCATTCTTTAATACAGTTGAGAAGAATTTTAAATGTTCCTCTGTCAGTGCGAAACAGAGATTCGTTGAACATGACCAACCAAGATTTGGCCAAAGGGGTGATACTTCTTCCCAAACTTTATACATATCTTCAAGTGGTGCAAGAAAAGGTTCTCCACCATGAAATATAATTGCGCCTGATCCAAATGTTTCACATTCCGCATGGAGTTTGTGAAACCAGTCTATTGTTGCTTGGGGATTGAAGTAAACTTTTCTGCCGTTGACACCATTAGTGAAACAGTGTTTGCAGTTGAGTTGGCAAGTTTCAGTTGTCTTTAGATAGACTACTAAATCTTTTGGTTTGAGTATACTAGAGACAGCTGCTGTCTTATAGAATGTTATCGGCTGTACATGCATCAAAAAACATTATAAAATCACACATTCAATTAATTTAACAGTTTCAGTATCGCTGGATTCAAGAGCCACGCCAAACGCTCCATAGAAGTGATGTTCACATTGAACAGCAGTTCCATTATCACCAGCAGTAATACTTTTGCCTTTGGTAATTGCTCCAACAACTTTAACTGGGACACGACCTTTTAGTGCTATCTTTGTTCCGTCTTTCAACTCATCATTCATACAGTAAGCAGGAGCAGCAGAAACAACACCGATTGCTTTGTCTCCAAAGAAAGATTGAGTAACTTCTTTTTCGCCACCAACTACAATAACAGTTCCTGTTTCATAGGTATCGTCGGCAAGATATTTTTCTGCCAAGTCGGCATACTTAGCAGTAGAAGCTGTTCCAAAAATTGTTCCGAAACGATTTCCGTCTTGGCCAATATCACCTGAACCATTACCACCAGATTTTGAAATAGATGGAAGTGTAACAGCGCCAGAGAAAGTTCCTGTTGTTCCAACAGTTAAACCAGCATTAAGTTGTAGAGATGAAAGTGTTACTGAACCAGAACTAGGTAAGTCAACTGAAATATTACCACCGACTCCGCTGCCATTTGTAACAACTATACCATTTCCATTAGTAACTACTGATCTTTGTGTAACTGAAGCAGCACCAATACGAACATAGATACCAGTGTTAGTTGCTGCTGCGATACCTGTTAATTCGTTTGAGAAAGGCTGAACATCAGTACCAATGGCAAGACCAAGGTTTGTTCTTACTGCAGTTGCTGATGTTGCGCCTGTACCGCCAGATGCAATTGGTAATGCAGTTGTTAAACCAGTAATAGTTCCACCGACAATAGTAACACCAGAATTATTCTGAGTTGCCATTGATCCAAGTCCAAGGTTTGAGCGAGCAGAAGTTGCATCACTACCACCAGTGCCACCATTATTAATAGCAACAGTGCCAGAAACATTGGTTGCATTTCCAGTAAGAGTTCCTGTTACATTACCTGTGACATTACCTGTTACATTGGCAATTACTGTTGTGGCACGAACCACTCCTGCGGCAATATCTGTATTGGCATCTCTAAGAACAATTGTGTTTGCCGTTGCAGTTGTTGCTGAATTATAACCATCCAACAAATCTGCATCTAAACCAGAACCAACTCCGTCAACTGTTTTAAGTTTCGTTAGCACATCGGCTGCGGTATATGACGCTGCAGGTAAAGTAAGATTTAATTGAGCATTGATATTATTAAGGTTGTCGTCCATCTCTTGATTGGTAAGAGGACTTCCTTTAACAGTGCGTAGCGTGATAGATGCCATTAATTTTCCTTATTGATCAACAGTTGTAACATAGTTTTTATGTCGTTGATATCATTTTCAAGTCTATTTATCTTTTCGTTCTGAGTCTGTAATTGATTAACTCTAGCAGACATAATATCTCTATTTCTAAGATAGGTTTCAAACTCTGATATATTCGTATTAATAATTGCGTTAGATGCCAAGTCTCGTACTAGAGATGGATTTCCTTCAACCTGTAATATATTTTCCATTATGTTGTTGCTATAACTCTAAGGTCTTTAACTCTAGTAACTTCCGATGTGTTGGTTGAAGTAAATACCAACTTAACATTAAAGGAATCAAAAGCAGTCAAACCAGTTATTGTATAGTCAACATCTTTGAAGGAATTATCACCATATTGAACTTTAGGGAACACACCATCTTGAGTTGCAAGAATATAATTAATTGTTCCATAAGAGTTCTTAGATCCAACTGGAGAAGTTCTATAATAAACTGCAACATTAGATGCTGTTGGTGAATTTATTGAAAGACGAATCTTCATTGAAGTAGCTGGTGTTGCCAAACTAATCTGTTTAGTAACGTACTTACTGTGAGTAGAGCTACCCGACGGAGAAATCTCATCAATGTAAGAGTTTCTAAACACTATGGTAATTGCAGTTCCTGCAGAAACAATTGTCGAACCATTTGTGTTAGCGATTGTCACTGTTGCGCCATCAGAAGCAACACCAGTAATTAAATATGTTCCGTTGTTTGTGGCAGTACCAGAACCAGAAATGGTAATATATTTACCAACCTGTAGAGTTGCCAATAGTGCTTTAGTTGGACCATCAGCTGATGCTATACCAGTGCTTGTAAAAGCAATATTAGTATTTGCTGAAGTCAAAGTAATTTGATCCAAACTACCGTAATTAATAACTGTTTCGCTTGGTGCGTTCAATGTATTACTAATAGCAACAAGTCCCATTCTTTTAGAATCAAGAACTGGAGAAACCGCATCATTCGTAGTTGTCATTTGACATTGAATGGTAACTGATTTATTTCCACTCATTAAAGTGTTTTCATTCTGTTGAGATGCAACAACTCTTGGTGCTGAGAAATAATTGGTATCATTTGCAACTGCACCAGAAAAACTAGAGTCTAGTGTATACGGAGTTTCTGAACCATTTATTGATTTACCAGTTGTTGTCTTAAGAGAGAACAAAGCATTTGTATCAGCAAAAGTTTGAACTTGCGCGATTGGTTGTAAAGCATTATACTGATAATTTCCAATGGCAGTTGCAGTTTGACCACCTGCGTAACCAAATTTCTTACCAGTTGTAGTTGTTGTCAATACATAAGAATCGTTATCAGTCACTGTTGTTACAGTTGATAACTTATAAATCTCTGTAACTGGTATACCATTAATCGAAGGTGCGATTGTAAAAGTAGTTGCTGAACTCAAAGTGATCGCAGCATTTGCAACTAAAGTTAAAGAAGTATTACTTGCTACTGATGCAACTACACCAATATATCTTGGAGTTGCTTCATTAGTATAAAGAACAGCACCTTGGCCAACTGTCGTTGTTCCAATATCTGTATTAAACACAGTTGACGAACCAGTAACAGTTACACTACCTGTTGAACATGTTATAGTTCCAGATGTTGGAGTAGATCCATAAATCTTTGTAGTATCAGAGTTAGAAATTGTTACATATGAGTTTGTTGAAAGTCCATGGTTTCTATGGAAGACACGAACAAAAGCTGATCCAATATTTGTCTCAAAGGGATCCTTATCAAGAGTTACCTTTGGAATAATAGTATTAACAAATTGAACAGTTCCCACTGCATTTACATCAAACTGAGCACGATAAATTGTAAACTTCAAGTCTTGATCTTGATCAGCAGTCCAAGTAGATCCGTTCTGCGATTTAAATAACACACCAGCATATGGTTGGTCAGAAATAGTTCTGTTTGATCCTGGAATAGCATCTCCCATGTTAGAGATCCATGTTTTATATCCATTAGAATCAGAAGCAACAACTAAAGCATACTCAGTGGCATCCTGAACATAAACAGGAGATGGGAAAGTAAAGGTAGTTGCTGTGTCATAACTTGGAACGATAGTTCCATCAGGAAGTGTAACAGTACTTGTTGAAATATTTACCTGCTCAGGATTCAATGCAACCTGAGAGAAGGGTAGAATTGTTTTTCCTGGATTACCATTAACAACTTCTCTAATCTCAATATGAACAGGAATACTTCTATCCTTGGTAGCAAAGAATAAATCAACTGCTGTCAAGAATGCACCACCTCTTGAATTTACCATAAAGGTTTGAGCAAGTGGATCATACCAACCAGTATCAGAAACTACACGAGATGATGTTTGTGTGATTGTTTTAAACTGTGGGTCAACTTGATTCTGAACAAGGATACCATTTCTGGTAGACATATATGTCGCTTGTTTAGTTTCAAGAACACCTTGAGCAAAATACTGTCCATTACCTCTAGAAGTAAAAGTTGCATCATTAGTTGTAGAGTCTGTAAGAGTGAATTGACGCTGACCAATACGGAATCTTGCGGTGTCGCTATTTGGAACAGCAAACAATAATTGAACTTTACCGTTGACATCAGTTCCAAGAGAACCGCCAGCAGTCTGAGTAGTTTCAATTGCAGAAATTACTGCAGTTACTCCACTGATTGAACCAGAAATTGATTCACCATTTGTAAAAGTTCCCTTGATGTTAACAACATAAAGGTTTCTTGTTGATACAACACCGCTTGTATTTAATACCTGTTCAGATCCAACACAAATAGCAGTTGCTCCAGAAGAAGCACCAGTTATTACATCTCCGCTACTTAAACAACTCTGAGAATCACCATTAATTAAACGAGCAGTTTGAGTTGTATTGGCTCCAACATTTGATGTAGAATCAAAATTTACAGCACCAGTAAAGGTAATCTTAGTTGCAGGAGTACAGTAGGCAGCAACATTAACATTATCAAAGAATGGGTAGAATGTTGTGTTTGGTTTTAATCCTGTTGCTTGAATAAGAATATTTCTTGAACGAATATAAGGAATAACAGCAGTTGAAAGAACACGATCTTCAACCAACTGTGTGTCAATTTTAGCAACGACCTGAGTATTAATACCAGTTCTTGATAGACCAGAAGTAACAGCTGAAGTTTGTGCCGTAACAACACGATGTGCCCAACCTTGTCCTTGAACATCTCCGAACATTGCATTCAATTGATCAGCAGGAGTATTGGCAGCGAGACCATCTCTCCAACCTACAGTTCCAAGTCCACGTTGGTCACCGACATATGTTTGAGTAGATGTTACTGGTTCGCCTGTCCATTGAGTTTGCCATGCGTTCCAAACAGTTCCAAGAACACCTGCTTTTTCAGCCAGTGTTGCGATAGTATTGAAATCGCCTTCTTGGTTTTGAACAATATCTGGACGACGATCAGTTTCAAACCAAGTATCATTTGGTGGGTTTAAATTAACTTGACCAAGGAAAGTAAAAATAGCGAATGGATTAATATTTTCCAAACGAGATGCATATGGTTGTGTAATAAGAGCAGGTGTTGCAATTATTGGAAGAGTAATCAACTCACCAGTTAGTTTATAATTTGAAGAAGAACGAGCAGCATCAGTTGAAACTTTTTCAATCAATCCGATATGTTTCATTGAATAAAACGCACGCAACTCATTTGCACCCATATCAATAGAACAGTAATAATCTACGCTGGTAACATCACCAACATTATGTCCACTGAAATTGTCTACAACAAAACCATTCTTGAAACGATTTAAACCAGTTGTTGAGTCAGTAATTGTCAATGCTTCAGTTTGTTGTTCTAATAAAGACAACGAAGTGTAGTATTCAAGATTAGTAATTCTTCTCTCAAGAGTTCCAATGTCACGCATTGTATAACGCTTGTTTTCGACTTTAGTAACTGCAACACTGTTAGAAGTTGTACTGAATGTATATGGTTCAAGATTTAATGTGTAAAGAACCATACCTTGTTTTGGCTCAGGTGGATCTCCTGGATTTAATGATGGATTTCCTGCAATCTGGAAAAACTTACCATTAACATCAATGGCAATCTTATCTGTTCTTGCCAAATAGTAAATAAAGTCTGTTTGAATTTCTTGACCACGCTTAGGAATCAAAGAAGTAGAACCACCTGATCCAGAGAATGTTACACCAGTATCATCAACTCTTGGACGGAAGTCAATAGAATCTCTTAAAGATATAGAGTTAAAGAAAGGAATCTTTTTATAGTCAACATCAGCATAAGAATTAACAGAGAAGTAATCTCCAATACCATGAGTAAAATACTCAAAGGTAACCTGAACTGGACCACTTGGTACAGTGTAGGAAGGTTTTAATTCTAACTTAGCAAGACCATAGAATGATGAAGTTTGGCCATCATTGAAGTTATATCGATCACTGATATCAAGAGTATATGTTCCAGCTGCTGATGCAAAAGAACCAGCATCCATTAATACGCTGGTAACTCTATATCCATCGGCTTTTCCAAGACTTAATGCCAGTGCTTGAGCAGCTGCTTGAGTTGTAAAAGTCACAGTGGCAGTTGTCAGAGTTTTAGTTTTTTCGGTACTTGAAGAAAGAGTTTTTACAACAGTACCAATTACCGTAAATGCTCTTGAAGCGTAAGTATTTGATAAAGTAAAAGTAGCAGAAGAACCAGAGATTGAAGCAGAAACATAGGAAATCGTACTACCAGTTGTACTATCAACTAATTGATAATTATTTGTTTGAGCAGATGGAGCCATTGTTCCAGAAGCAGCAGAAACTGTTAGTGTACAATATCCAGTACCACCACTTCCTGTTGCACCAGCTGTTGCTGTAAATTTCTGATATGCGTAGTATGTAGTTCTGTTTGTAGAATCAGAAGATCTTAGTGATTTGATTGCATAGTAAGGCAATCTAAAGATTAATGATTCATTTTCTGGTTCAAGAATTTGTGTAGAAACTCTATCAATAGTAACACCAGTTACTGATGTTGATTGGTCAACAGTTATAGAGTTCTGTGATGCGATAGCAGTTACACGACGATATGTTCCACCGAGAGAAATATAATCACCAACAAGCAAATCAGTTTGAAAAGAAGTACCAGTACCAGTGATCGTTGTAGAAGCAGATGCTGTAGCAGCACCGACTAAACGAGTTGCCACTGGAGCAATATCAGCAGAGAAGTCAACAACAGCACCACCAGCTGGATTGTTATAGTAAAAAGATTTTACATTGCGTTTGAAGTCGTATCCAGAAAACATCTGAATATCAAACAATCCAATTTTATACTGAGTCCCACTGTCTAACTCAATAAAACGAACACGAGCAGTACCAACTTGAGTGCCAACACCAGTTCCAGGAACAGGAGAAGCAACGCCAGTTGTTGTAAATTGATTGTATAGTGCAACCTGAACAAAAGTATCTACAAAAGGTGCAGCATTTACTGAGTTAACAAGAACATAGTTACCAACTGTCGCTGGTAAGAAAGCATTTATAACTTGAACTTGATGAGAAGAATCTCTACACTTATTGACATAAACATATTCAGTTGAAACTTTTTCAATCTCATGTCCCTGAACATATGCTTTACCTGGATCAAGAGCAATGGCAAGCTGATCATCGGAACCAGTTAAACTGATACCACGATTATATACTGGATATGGTGTGTATTCCCACTTAACACCAGTATTTCCTGATCCATCAAAAACAGTTCCAGTAGTATGAGTCGGTGGAACAGAGGAAGCAGAAGTTGCAGTATTTTTTGCGGTGTAAGTTTTTCCGCTATATAAAATAACATCACCAATCAAATAAGAGGTAGGTGTTGTTGTCCAAGTTCCACGACTATTATTTCTTGCCTCACGAACATCAACATTGAATGGGCGAACTGTATAGTTTCCAGATTCGTCATAAGTACGACGAGCCAGTTCTTTTTCTAATTCTGAATATTCTGTTTTGTTAACGATACGAATAATAGTACCACTGCTAACTTTTAACAGTTCAATAAAATTTTGATCATCAACACTGGTAAGTGGAAGTTTAGTAAGAACTAAATCTATATGATAACGATGAGCACCTGGAGCAGCATAGTTATATGAAGTCTGCGCATTATCCAGTAATGTTGTATCATCTTCTGGTGTAATTGTTGTTTCTAGAATACTTAAACCAACACGATACGATGGTGTATTTGTATATTTGTCTAGAACAATTGTTTGATCAGCTGCACTATGAGCATCTGCACAAAGAACAAAGAAACCATTTACGTAGTAAACACCACGCTGTACAGTTGCCAAAGAACCAGTTCCAGTTGCAGAAGAAGCAGCTGCTTGAGTTGTTCCGCTACCATCGTCAAAAGTTATTACTTCACCATCGGCAAATACTTTTTGCGTCCCAGCAGTAGTGTCTGAAGAACGATAACGAACATAGATTGTTGTTGGATCTGATGTAGTTGCGGAAACAACTTTAATAATTTGAGCCTGGACACCACTAGATCCAGTAATAAATTTACCAGTTGACGCTGTAGAGGTAATATAAGATTCAGTAGATGCGCCACTGTATACAGCAACTAATTTGACATATTTGGCGTTTGTATCTATTGATACTTGACCAGGAATAACCATTGAACCTTGTTTATAAAGTGCTCCACCTTGACGACTAATCTGATTTTGTAGAATAGTCTGTAGTTGGGTTAATTCTCTGGCTTGGACCGCAAATGATGGGCGAAACAAAATGCGATAGAATTTACTATCTTCGCTGTAGTCATCATTGTATGGTTCGGTATTGAAATCTAGCATTTTTACTCTTCTCTATAATCTTAACTATTTAGTTAGAATGTTATAATAGTTCTTAGTGTAACTGTTTCTTGAGCAGATGGTGTAAAACCAGCTTTATTGTCTATAAACAATATATCTCCAGAATATTTATCAACAGTTGGATTACCCACTGCAGCTACACTAAAAAACTGACTATTAATATTTGTCATTTGATCACCAACGAGTGGAGTATCACCATCAATTGATTGTACCAACATAGATGTTCCAGTGCTGTTTACTGAAACAACATAGTATCTTTTTAATTCGGCATTATTATCAACTGTTCTTGGAATGGTAAGAATCATATCTTTCACAAAATTAACTGTACTGAAAGTAGCAGAAATTGTAAAACAACCTGATCCCAGTGGTTCAGAATATCTTGTAGTTGCGTTATAGTATCTTGGATTCTTTAAAATACCAACCTGACGATAGTCATTATTTACATCAAATCCTTGATTCTTATCCCTTGACACATTACTGTAAAACATTAAAGTGTTTGCATATAACTCATCAAAGGAATCTTTTCCGTGACCATTATGGGGAGAAATGATTGCTCTTGCCGAAGCAGCAGTTCCATTACCAGTAATAGTAATATCTGCGTAAGTATAACCTTGCCCTTGATTTGTTATTGTAATCTTTTGTAAAGCACCATTTGATACAGTTGCAGTTGCAGTTGCGCCAGTTCCGTCACCAGCTATACTAATGGTTGCGACACCATAACCATAACCACCACTAACTACTTGAATGTTATTGATTGTTCCTGCGACTGTGAGTAGTTCATTATTTGCTTGTAAACTATTAATATTACCAAGAGAAATATCAGGAGCAACGCTGCAACCAGTTCCATCACCAGTCACACTGATTGAAGCAGAACTATAACCAATTCCTGGATCATCAATTTGAACACCGACCAGCTGACCATTCTCTAACTGTGGAATTAGTTTAGCATTAGTTTTAGTTGATTGAAATGATGCAGAGAAACCAGTTCCAGTTGTAGTAGTAATAGAAATCGTTGGATTTCCTGAGTAACCATAACCATACCTTAACACTGCTGATCCAGTAGCTGCTGAACCTACCCATTGAAGAGCAGCAGTTCCACTGGTAACTATATCACCAAGAGCTGTTGTAGTTGGATTAGAAGCAGCAGTTGTTCCTGCAGTTGTCACTGTATATAGTTTCGAAGAAACAAAATATTGTTGACCAAGTGTTACTGCAGTTGACAGTGGTAGAGCTGTTCCGATAGTTACTGTCGGTGCTGTTGGAAAGTTTGCTCCAGAATCAGTAATTTTAATTCTTTGAACAACACCAGTTGATGAGAGAACAGCACTTGCTGTAGGTAAATCTAAAGCATTCGCAAGAGTATGGGCAGTACCAACACCAGCTGCAGTTAAATTAATTGCAGTACCAGCAGTCGCATTGGCGTAAGAAGAAGCCAACTTAACTGCAGTAGAAGAAGATTTAATAATATAGTAGTTAGTGTTATTAACCAACCCAGTAATTGCAGTTCCACCACCTGTTGAATAAACCACCTTATCTCCTGTTGCGAACCAGTGAGATCCTATGGTTATAACTTCTGTTGTAGTATTAACATAAGTTGCTGTTGCGGTAAAGGTAATAGTAGGAGCAGTAAAATTAATTGTTGGATTTGATGTGTAACCAGAACCAAAAGAGTTTAGAGTAATTTCTCTAATACCACCAACAGTATTCACTGCAGTTATTGCTCCAGAGGAAAAAGTTAATCCTGTCAATGTTCCAGCAACTGTGCTTAGTGCAGCTCCTGTTGTAGTTGTAAGTGTAAAGGCAGTTACGTTTGGCGAAGTACCAGTAACAGCAGAAACCTTATAGATATTTCCTGTTAGATAACCAGTAAAGGTAGAAGTCCCACCTTTTGTTCCAGTTACTTTTATAGTATCTCCGACTACTAAGGAAGAAGCATCGCAGGAAAATTGACCTGCAGTTCCAGTAATTGCAATTGTTCCAGCAACAGTGAAGGAATTAAAAGAAGGATATGCCTTAGCAGTTTCTCCGATAAATTCTAAAGCACAAGTACCATCAGAAACTGTTCCGCTTCTAAAAGAAGGTTCAGAAACACCTGTTGTTCCAGCCTGAACGACATTATATAATTTACCTGTTGATGTTGAAACGATGCTTCCAAGGAAGACAGCACTTGATGCTGTCCAATATGCATCGGCAGTATATGGAGGAACGATGGATATTGTATCTCCATCTGTATAACCATAACCACGAGTAAACAAATTAACAGATCCCAGATAAACAGGATCGCTTGCTAAGTAACCATCACCATCAACATTTAATGTCATCGCAGAGTAACCTGTTCCGCGAGAGTTTATTTTAACTGCTTCAATTCCACCATTTGAATAGAATTGTTGGCTCAAGGCAGTTACGATTGGAAAATACTCATCATTTAAAAACTTTGTTCTTAAAGCCAAAGGCACGTTAAACATATACTTCCAAACATAACCATCGGACATTGATATTGGAAGAACTTGAGAACCGATTGGTTTTGCTGTAGAAAGTGCTTCATTATTATTGTCTAGACATTTGTATACATTATACTCATCTGTCATAACATAAAACTGAGACTGTTCGATTGATGCTGCTCCAGTTGCAGACATACCAATAACACCAACTGCTGCAGCACCAGAACCTTGTGCAGCAGTAAAGGTAACATTCGGATGATTTGTATAACCAGAGCCATTGTTTACCATAGTTATTGAACCAATGGAAGTATTATATAAATTAGCAACAGCTGTTGCTTGAATACCATTTGGAAGATCAGGTGGGTCAATAGTAACTGTAGGAGCAACCAAATAATTTGTTCCTCCAGCTGTAATATTTACACCGAGAACTGAAGTTGAATATTGATCATCGTAAATATCATAAACATTTCCACTTTTCCAATCAATTCTTGGCACAATAAATGCCACATCATTTTGTTGAATTTGTTTAAATGTAATAATATTGTTACGAGTGTCCCTCTCGTACGCTAGACTATCTGTTGGATAAGGTGGCGACGCTTCATCTGACCAAGATAGCGTCTTACCTAAAAAATAGTAATATCTTGATGAGTTAGACAGAATCTCTTTATACACACCTTCCGCAATGGATTTATGTAAAAGAGATTTTATTAGAGAAGATGATGTCGCCATTTTTTATCCGAAAATTAAGATACTGTTACAACCCAAGTAATTGCAATCGAATCTCCAGCTGCTTTAGCAACTGATGGAAACACTGTACGGCACAATAATGTTCCACCAGTAGATTGGTTTAGAATACCTGCTTCTTGAATACCAGGAGAAGTTGAGGTTGCATTACCAGCTGCAAAAGTAGCAGTATAAGTAATTGTGTTAGTAGAAACAGTTGTTGCAGACAAAGTAGCACGAGTGCCAGTTTCTGCCACCAAAGTTGTATCAGTTGCCGATGCTGCAGTTGATGATGTACCAACAGCCATATGTGTCATTGCAGCGAAAGTTGTATCTTTAATCCTTGAAGCAATATAGTTTTTACCTGTGGTAACTACTAAATTTGGTACTTCAAATTGATTAAGAAGTTCTCCTTTAGAATTGAAGTGAGAGATGGAAACCATCCCAGTTGGTTTTAAATTTTCTTGAATATTCATTTTAATGAAATCTCCTATAAGTTAAGAAATAATGAGTCGAATTAGAATGTTTGAACGACTTCATCGGAGTAAATAGTCGAGGTATAATCAAAATATGTACCTTGACTGTAAGGATTTTTAAACACTACACCATAATCTGAGCCAGTAAGTGTTTCTATAAGATATTTAGTGGTAAGTAGTGAAGAAGAATCAGAAGAAGTGACGGATTCAGTTAATGCTTTACTAGAAGCAAGAGTCGTAGAATCTGTCGGCGCAGTTGAATCGGATAGTAATTTAGTAATATCAAATTTGGATATTGACTCTGATGAACTAACTGAATCAGTTAATGCTTTACCGAAATCTATGGCGGATACTGCATCAGTTGGAGCATTGATAGAATCCGTTAATGCTTTTGATATAGCAAAAGTTGGTGATTCTGACATTAACACTGATTCAGTTAATGCCTTTGATATATCAAAAATTATTGAAGTGTCAGAAGTTAATACTAAATCTGCCAAACTTACTGCCAAAATCTTTATGAGAGATTGTAAAGCAGCACCTACATTAAAGTAATTTGATACTTGATACTCGCCAAATAACGCAGTTCCTGCAGGATGCACCATAGTTCTTACAGCAGTTTTGTAAGAATCAAGACGTTCATCAATTTTTAAAACATATGAAAACGCTTGATAGTATTTACTATCCTGAATATAAATTGAATCGCTCAGAAACCCTGCGTTTGATGTATAGTATCCTGGATAATTTGCCTGAGGTCCAAGATTAATTTTTAAAACTGCAGCAACTTTACCTACAGAAGATACAATCTGACTAATCGCCTGAGTTGTAAAAGTTCCAAGTGCTGCACCGACATAAGTTCCATCCATGTATATTTGTTGAACATTGCTATTATCAAAAGTATACGCATAGTCATACCTAGAGATATAACCCTGTTCAGCCATTCCATTTGTTGTTTCTGTGATGGTTATGTTTTTATCATTTACAAGAACAGTGGAAAGTAAAGGTTGTGTTGAAGTTGCAAAATAATCTTGAGAAGAATTTATAGAAAGAGTAAAATCAGTTTGATATCCAACTCCGAATTTAATAAATTCACAGGCAAGAATAGTTCCAACTGAATTGACACGAGTTATTTTTAATGTAGATCTAACACCTGATCCATTTTTAATTTCAAACAGTTGACCAGCTTTAAATCCTGTTCCACCTGAAACAATTGAAACTTTTGATGTTGTAGAAACGATAGTTCCAGAAAAATCTACATATCTAATTACATCACCTACTTCAAGATTTCCATAGTATTTTCTATCAATAAAAATTTCATAGGTATCAGAACTCAATTGAACAATACGATCAACTTCAATTTCAACATCCTGTCTACGATTAACTAAAAGTTTGAACGATGCGTTTGTATTTGGTTTTATAACATCTACAAATTTACCTTCAATCATTGTTGGTGATCCAGAGGAAACTTTAATGAATAGAGAAGTATCCTGTTGCCATCTACCATCAGATGCTCTAAGCATCTGAGTTCCTGGATATACAAGTTCAACATTCTTGTTATACAGAAGTTTGAATAATAATTTAAATGATTGTTGACTACCCTTTGCTAAGTAATGATTCTTGATGTGTTCCAGCAAAAATCTATCATCAACTTGCAAATCGGCTGGCATATTTGCTGCCAGTTCTTTCTTGAAATATTTAACAAAATCGTCAAGAGTTGTGTCTAAATCTCTTAGTGATTCTAAATCAACACCATTTGAATCCAAATACTCATAATATGCTTCAACAAAAGCAACGAATGTTGGATAATCTGCCCTGACGAATTCAGGAACTTGAGAAGAAATTAAAGATGACGTTGAAGCACGCATATTATGCTGGTCTTAGATCAGAGAATTGATAATTAAATCCTGCGCTTAAATCTCCAGAAGCAGATTTATCGGCAACAACATTTACAGTTAAATTATCCAAATCAACTTGAGCAATCTGATGCAGTGCTGATACAACATCATTCGATTTTGGTTTCATTGAAATTTCAAAATATGTACCAACAAGAGATGTTATATAAAGATTACTAATTTGTATATATCCAGTATCATAGTTAACAGTTCCAATACTTGGATTAACAATGTTTTTTTGATAATTACTGTCTAATGTATATAAACGAATTGAACCAAGTCCATCATCATCTAGATAATTAATATCAGTACTTCCTTTAACATAAAATCCATTTGAGTAAATACTTCCATCAGCCTGACCAGAAGAATATAGTGGATTAATCATGTTTATAACATATTGAGCAGAAATATTATATTTAACAATAATTTTTCTTTTTAATAGAACTGTAATTGTGTTATTTACAAGAGAAACATCAGCAGTGTCAATTAAACGAGATAACTTAGAATGTCTAAACACTCCATCAAATCTTTTCAAATCAGCTTCGTTATAACTTACAACTGTACCAGTAACAATCTGTTGTAGTTGATTCGGAGTTTTCTTTGTTGTTGTTGGATCATAATTAGAAGTTACATTCAATGCTATACTGATATATTCTGGATCTATAATTTCTGGAATAATAGAAACCATATTTTTATTTGTCAGAATCTCATTTAAAATGTATGTCTTTTGTATAGTTGTTAATTTATCTGCATCAGTTGGTAGAATACAAAGATAAACTTTACCATAAATTGGAGGAGAATTTACTTCACCACCCCAAACAGAAACTGATCGTGCCTGAGGAAATCCTTGAAGAATTAATGATCTATAATCATCAGGAGTAACTGCACGATTTTGAGCAGCATATGATCTTGGTGCATTGTATCGAATACTCTCAATATCCTCTGGCTCACCGCCACCTGTTGCTACAAGTTTTGTTGACACATTTGTTGAACCACCAAGCAAAGAAATACCTGTATAATTAAACAAACGAGCACCATTTGGTGCAGCTAAATTCGAAACAAAGTAATCAATAGTAACAACATTACCACTTAATAATTGTGTACCAAGAACACCATCACCAAAGTATATCTCAAACAAGTTTCCTTCTATCTCTTTTATAAAAAAGACTTTACTGTTTAAATCTATTGCTGAAATTATGTTATTGGCATAAGTATATGTTGTAAAATTACCAAGATTTGCTGAGTCTTGCACAGTTACACGAACTGTTGATAAATCAACATTTGCGTTTGGAATAACATATCTAGATCCAGCAGTAACAGTATAACTATATGTTAAAGGATTACCTTCAATCAAAGTAACATTTGAAAAAACATATCCAAGAGCACCATTTCTTGTACTATAATCACCGACATTATAAAAGGTAAAATTGATACCATCAACAGTTGTTGTAAATGGTTGATATGTTGGTAGAGTTGTAATTGATGGTGTAGATGTTGGGTTGATTATTTTTACATCAACAATTGCGCGAGCACAAGTTGCAGAGCGAGGAACATAACCAAGCATTTTAGCAAGAGAAACTACACTGGAACGCTTTGCTGCTGAATCAAGAAACATCTCATTTACAGCAAGATTTGTATACAGATTATTATAGTGAGTATTATAAGCAAGAACGTCTAATAGAATACTTAATCCAGCACCTTCAAAGTCGTAGTCTTTAAACTGATCTTGACCACGAAAAAAGTTTTTTAAGTTTTCTTTGATATTATCGAAATCTAATTCCGCTACATTAATTCGGTTGCTGGTAAGTGCCATTATCGTGTTCTCTCTAATACTAGATTAAGAAATTGAGGTGTTTGAGTGTTTAGAATAGTAAAATAAATTGAAACACTAACACTGTTGTTGTCTGGGTTAATCTTACAATCTACTTGATCTAATGTTACTCTCGGCTCAAAGTTGTCTATTGTTTGTCTAATTGCTCGTTCAAGAACAGCACCCAACATAGGGGTTGCTGGTTCGAACATCAATCCTCTTACCTGAGATCCAATTTCAGGGTGAAATTTTCGTTCATAATTTGTTGTTAAAATAAGGTTTCTAACAGATGCTTTAATTGCGTTCTCATCATACCTTTTAACCAAATCAGCTGGATTAGAATAGGTAAAACTACTTGCTGTAGTAAAGGTAGTATTTGCCTTATGATACAACCTTAAATGAGTTGCGTCAATTGTTTCTTTTACTTTACCAACAAAAGTTCCAAGAACAAATATATTACGATAAAGTAAATCTGCAGCTGAGAATGTGGTGTTTGTTCCAACAATAATATCGCTTGTTGTTGATGTGGTCAGCAGCCCATTACCTGTGTTTACCACCAAAGAGATTGGTGAAGGGGTAAAGTTTAGATCCAGATCCGAGAATGTTCTTGCGTTTCTTGCCATATCTACTATTTATATGTTATCCAGCAAATGCTGTAGTTAATCCTTCGGCGCATCTATCACCATCGGCAATAGGATCTCCAGTTCTGGCAACTGCCTTGCCTTCAAAAAACATGGTAGAAGATCCAGCTGTTATTTGTCTCTGTGATCCAGAGTGAACCACTGCTATTGGAACTACATGAGATTGAAATTGATCTCCAACCAAACCGACCAATTGTCCACCCCAGTAAGATTTAGTGGCTTGGTTTAAGGCAGTCAAAGGAGTCGCTGCTCCACCATCAGATCCCCGACTTAAATCTCCCTTACGCATTATTTTCGGCATTATGTCTTACTCGGTCTGTATATTGCCACTAAAGAACCATTTCCTGGAACAGTATATCCAGATGGCCAAGAATTATTAACTGTACCACCAGAAGGATTGTTCGCTGCTTTATCTGCTTGGTTTCCACCGACGAATGTCAATTTACCATTGTTATTTGTATAAACAAAGTTAACATGGCGATAACTCCAGAAAGCAATATCTCCAGGTTGAGCATCTGCTAGATTTGATATTTTGGTTGCATTCCAACGAGCAGTGTTTGTTGTTATTTCAGCTGCGGAAGCAGTCTGAACATAACGATACCCACACTGTTTCAATGTCCAGTTAACAAATCCCATACACCATGCAGTTTGGTCGGTTAACCATAAACCAGATTTTGGATATCCAAGGTCTGCCCAAATACGAGTAATATTAGCATTTGAAGGTTTACCACCCATACCTGTTTCTGACCAATATCCAGACTGAGCCAACTGTACTTGTTTCTGTAAGAATAGGTAAATATCACCAGTTGTATTACTTGCAATTAAACTCTTACCTTGTCCATCGTCTTTCGGTGTTCCAGCGTAGTTTTCTTTTACACCACCTTCAGCTGCTTCAGGATTTTTATATTTGTCTGGATTATTAATGTAATCTTCAACTAAAGAATTGTTTTCTTCTTCGATTGCGTACTTAACTTGAACAGGTGGCGAAGGTCTAACAGGTGTTGTTAGATAGTTAAACTGGTTAGAACGACCTGCTTGAAAATCAGGGGCAGTTAATCCAGTTGAAACTGCTGGCGCTGAACTTGCCGCACCTTCTTGACCATGAAACTCTGCGCCATCGACATTAACATTTCCAGAAGAAGCAATATGCATGGTGCCATCAGAACCCAAGAACATCTCAGCACCTGACTTAATACTTGCTTCAGCACCTGCTTGAACAGCAAATTTATCGCCGACAGAAACATTAAACAATCCACCTGTTTTGAGATTAAAATCACCACCAACTGCAAGATTTAAATCACCACCAACACCAATATCGGCATTATTATTTAGATTAATAGTTGCAGCTCCATCTACTTGAATATCTGCGGCACCTTGTACATAAATGTTTATACCATTACCAACAGTTAGGTTTGCTTTACCAGTAATGTATATTAATCCGTTCCTGTCATAAATTGTGTAGCCATCACCAATAATTTTATTTACCTGTGTTCCATTAGCATCTATATCAAGAAAGGATCCACTTTTGTGATATAAACTTACTGTTTCGTTTTCAGGTGTGTCATCGAGAACAAATAAGTGACCAGATTCAGATTCAAAAACTTTACTGTATGGATACATACCACCGAACGGTGCCAAAGGTTGATTCCACGAATCATCACCATTCGCTGCAGTAATTCCATTAGTTCGTACAGAATCTTTAAACTCAATGGCTGTTTCTTTTATAACACCACGTGCCAAACGATTAGTATCTGGTTCATCTAGTAGATTACGTAGTGGATATTTACCCTTTGGATCAGTAAATCCCATGGTAGCATTACCAGAACGATCTTCAAGTAGTGCTGCTTGTTTTGCAGGTGAAAGATCTTTTACTTCTTCTTTCGTATAAACTCTCTGATCATCGGCAGCAGGTTTATTAGTTGAATTTACAGCAACTGCAGTGCCAAGGAAATACTCATAAAACTTTTGTTTCTTTGCATAACCAGTGCCGTTGGCATCAGCACCTGTTCGTTTCAAAGCAGCAATGAAATATCCTGGATCATTTTGATCGTGTTTAACATTAAGCGCATAGAAAGCAGCAGTGGCCAAAGCAGAAGTTGCTGGGTCAGAAACTAAAGATCCTGGATTATTAACAAAGTCTACAACAACACCTTTACCTTTTAGATAATTTTGTAATTGTATATACAGAGATTTACCTGTTATCTGGTTAAAACCACGACCATAATAAAGAGCACCATCATTAGCATCTTTATGCCCAAGTAAAGCACCATTACCTGTAGGACTATAAATTTTTCTAAAGAAATCTGCTTTACTACCTGCCCACTTAGTATAAGGTACAGCAGATTCTTCTGTTGGAAATGTTCTCTTAAAGATTGCAGATAGTGAACTTGCTTTTGTGTAGTATGAACCTTCTTCAACACACAACCAAGAAGATTCTCCGCCACAAATACCAAGAACAGCACTCTTAGCATACTTGCTTGTTAATCCAACTTTATCACAAGCATCTATTAGATACTGAATATTCTGTTTAGCAACAGTGGGATTAGATGTTGATCCCTTTGGTGGATCAGTTGGTATATCTTGTTTAAGAACAGTATCTGCAGGTTTATTTGGAGTTTTCTGTTCTGTTAAATTTGGTTGACTTGCTTCAGTTGAAGGAGTTGATGATGTAGTTGGTTTTGCTTGTGCGTCAGAAGATCCAACAGTAATAGGAATACCAGAAGTATTGGTTACTTCTGTTCCCGATGAATCAACTAGAACACCACCATCAGTGGCAATCATATCGCTGTCAGATTCTTCAACAGCAATAGATGCTGCTTTACTTTGAGGAATACCACCAAGAGTACCAAGCATAATAGGTTGTTGTTGATCTTTATCAGTGAACACAACAAGAACCCATGTTCCATTTACTGGACCGACAGGTGTCCAGCCAATACCATTCATAGAAGCAGAGGTAATAGATTGAACAGGACTTGCCCAAGGCAAATCTTCTGTTGCTAATTTTGTTTTATCTTCAGTATGAATTCCAACAATACGAACTTGACAACGACCAATCTTTAATGGATCATCTCTACTTTCAACTACACCTGTATAAAAATTTGAACTTATCATGCTGTTTTACCTGTCGTCAAATCAAATATTAAACTATCTTTAATTAATTCCATTGTACACTCATGCATTTCTCTATCAATATAGTGGTTAATTGCAGCGACTAAGTAATTTCCACTGAACATTTTATCAACCATAGTTTCTGGAGTATCATCAGTTTGAGTTGGAGATGGTGTATTGATATCTAAGTAAACAACTTGTCCAACTGTATAATCTGTTCTACCCTTTACTTTTATCGTTACCTTAAATGATTCAGCCTGTTTCATTCGGGATATTCTATCTTGAATTGCTCTTGTAGCATCAACAACACCATATCCAGTGAACAACTGATTCGATGTTTCATTTACAAGACCCAAGGCATTAATACTAGCAGCAACTGTATCTGTGGTAATTGGAAAGTTATTTAATCTCGCTTCTTTACCTTCAAGAAACTTTCTAAGATAATCATAGTGAGTAGTTTTATATCTCTTTGTCGTAAAATCGTGTACAGTTAATTTTGAAGCGTATGTTCCATGTCTAACTCTATCAATATAATCAAAAGAGTTCGGAACATTAATCTCTACAATTTTACCAAAATCTCTGTCAAGAACACGAGTTGAACCACCATGTTTTTTGATATCATTGGTTGCAGCTCCAAAAGAAAAAGATTGATGAACATCTTTTTCGTTTAGATAATCCAAAGAAACAAAGTTAAATCCTGATCTGTTTTCAAAAAACAAATAGGTCGTGCTTCCATTGGGATTTGTTGCTTGTTGTAAGAGATAATTTATACACTTAATCGGAGACCAAAAGTTAGAGATAAATTTTGTTTCGTTTTTAGTTGTCTCAACAGTTACATCTTTTTCTGTTCCGATAAAATTTTGATCTTTCATTAACATTCCAACGATGTCAGAAATTTTACCAGCAAAGGCACGACTTTGTGCCATGTTTAAATCTACAACTGCTTCTGTCGATATGAAGTGAATCTTGTAGATAACAGATTTTTCAGCAACGTACTCTCTATCGGAAATTTTAAATACATAGAAATTTCCTTGAATGACACCAGCCTCTGGTGAGGATATATCAAGTGTTGGTGTAAATACTTTTAGATTAACATACTCTTGGCCAGCAAAGGGTAAGTTATTAATCAAGTCCAAAGAATCTTTTACAATTATTGATCCTGTAATAAATGGACTAAACAGATCTTCATAAATTTGTATTGCGAGAACTTGGTTTTTAATGTCAAACGCTGCACCACTCGCAAGTGAGTACATCTCAACTTTTTCAATATTTACATCACCTGCAAACCTTATCTGGGCAGATGATGGATTGTCAAATTCTTTTTCCATTAAGCAAACATCGCACTATATTGTCTTACTACAGTATCTAAGACAGGTTTAGATAAAAGTCTTATTCTTCGTTTAGATTCGTTTACACTTTCTTCATACTGAAAGTTTGATACAGAAGTTGCGCCTGGATAAGTAGAATTTACAATCATCTCATCAGAATTAATCCAATGATGGATTGCGTAAGCATTACCAGAACCATACTTGTCTGTAACATACTGTGTAAGAGTGTTGTAATTTAATGGTAGGTCGTTTCTGTAATCATAGATATCATTCATAATCATAAGAACCCAGTGATACTTTGGAGTACCATAAACTTTAGTTGAAATTATTTCAGGTGTTTCGTCGTCAACAATATCATATGTGTCATATACGGAAATGTTTTGTAATTCTTGTTTAATAATACGAACATTTGTTGTAATATCTTTTAAGACTCTTACAACTGGATTTCCATCTTTGTCTTGGAAATCGTAATAGATTAAGGGCATCCTTGCGAAGTACATTAGAATCCATCCTGAATTTGTTGTTTGGTAAGAATAGCCATTTCTTTAAATGATAACTGAACATCAATTTGAGTTGGCATTCCATCATCAAATGCATTAAACATACTATTTGGTGTATAGTTTACATTCATATCTGTTAAGACACAAGAAGTATGGCGATGTAATTTCATGTTTTCTGTTCCACCATTATAGTAAGAAATATCAAACTCAGACGGAAAAATAAACACGAAACTGTTGCTGTCTTTATATTCAGGGTGCATATGCATTTTAAATTCCTGAATAATGTTTAGAACATTTTGTGCTTCTGACGAATTTCTTGGAAAGAATTTATAATCAAAAGTAAACGATCTAAACTGAACAGACTTGAATAGATTTTCTTTCTTTGGATTTGCTGCCAAGCCAGAAGCAGCTGAAAGACCTGCTGCGCCTGGACCTTTAGTTAGTGCAAGTGCTCCAATAATAGCACCGACAGTTCCCGTGGCCATGGCAATACCACCACCAGTAGCTGCTTTTACCATATCAGTTATACCACTGGCACCCATTTGATATTCAGCAGTATCTTCTGCCGACCAATCCATTGTATATCTAACACTTAATTGATTCGGAACATGAAGTGCAATTGCTTTTTGTAATCTTTTCTGTTGACGACCAAGTTTTCCACCAACCATGGCACTAACTGCCGTAGTACCGATTGCGCCTGCCACACCAACAGTTCCCGCAACTGCTGCAGCACCTTTCAGTGTTCCACCAACAACACTACGAGCAGCAGCTCCAAGGGCTGCTCTTGTTCCACTTTGTTTAGATACATTTCTAATTCCTGCTCTTTTGTTTGCAGCATTTGTGGCATGGGCATTGGCAGCGGCAGCTGTTGCTGCTGAACCAGCATTAAGAATACCAGCACCGAGACCAGCAACTGCTCCAGTTGCCACTGCCATACCAGCAGTGCCAGCAACTGTTTGAAGATAATTATAGTCGCTTGCGGCAATATCGCCACGATATCTTGGTGGAACTAGAGAAGGATCTACAGTCGGTTCATTATTAACTTTCAATATTCTTGAATCCTCAGCCACATTGATATAGAAAATAACATAATTCCCACCATACTCTCGATTATTTGAGTATAGGTCTTGTGGGTATTGAAACTGATCGATTTTATAAGCACTGGCCAAAAAGTCTTTTGGTGCGCCAATCGTTGGATTCAGTTTATTTGGTTGCAAATTATCTGCCATGTTTTTCTCTAAATAGTGAATTAGATTGTTATAGTATATTTATGTTCCATAAAAGAAAGTTTACACCTACAACCCCACAAAAATACTCTGGTGATCCAACAAATATCATTATGAGATCCAGTTGGGAGACGAGATTTGCCAACTGGTGCGATGTAAATCCAAGTGTAATTAAGTGGGTCTCAGAGGAAACCATTATTCCGTATCGTTGTGGAACGGATAATCAGATTCATCGTTATTTTGTTGATTTTAAGATACAGGTTAAAGAAACTACAGGAAATGTAAAAACATACCTTGTAGAGATTAAACCTTACAAACAAACAATCCCACCTGTATATCCTGGAAAGCAGACTCAGCGTTATCTTCAAGAGTCATTTGCCTATATCAAAAATCAATCTAAGTGGACTGCTGCCACACAGTATGCCAAAGAAAGAGGTTGGGAGTTTATAAAGCTGACCGAACATGAATTAGGACTATAAATATACTTATGGCTACTAATAAATCACAGTTACAGGATATCTTTGACAAGTATCGCTACGATCCTTCGATAGCGAAAAAGTCTAAGACATGGTTTGAACAACAGGCACTGCTTCTGAGCAAGAAGCGGATCACGCCACAAATGATCATTAACAATGATCCAGCCAATGTTAAGAGTCCAAACTCTTTAACTCCAGGAAAATTATACATGTTTTTGTATGATCCAAAGTTAAAGAAAGAGTTACCATACTATGACAAATTTCCTCTGGTATTTCCTTTCAGGAAAACTGAAGATGGATTTATTGGTTTGAATATGCACTATCTTCCACACAGATTAAGAATAATTTTAATGGATAGATTAATGGTATTCGCAAACAACGATAAAATGGATACCACAACAAAGTTGCGTTATTCATGGTCACTGATAGATGGTGTGTCTAAATTCAATTTAGCCAAACCATGTGTAAAGAGATATCTAACAAATCACTTAAAATCTCCAATGGTAAATGTACCAGCAGATGATTGGACAACAGCAATGATGTTACCTGTAGAGAGATTTACTAAGGCATCTAAAGAATATGTCTGGTCAGAATCTAGGAAAAAGATATGAAAATTAGCGACTTCGTTTCGTCGATGTCATCGGGAATGGCCAGAACAAATAGGTTCTCGGTAGTTATGGACATACCTTCATCTGCAAGAGCAGTTAATGGTATTACTCCATTTAAAACTTTACTGTTATTCTGTGACCAGGCATCTCTTCCTGGACTACAAGTCAACGCTACTCCAATTAGAATTTTTGGAGAGGTTCGCGAAACACCTACAGAGTTCAATTATGAACCAGTAACACTATCGTTTTATGTAGACCAAAAGATGCATGTTAAGTCTTGGTTTGATAATTGGATTACAAGTATACAGAATGGAAACGAAAGAACATTTAAATACTATGATGAGTATGTATGTAAACAAATGCAGATTCTTGTTCAAGACACTTTAGATCAATCAAGATACCAAGTTACGTTATATGAAGTATGGCCAAAAAATGTTGGTTCAATACAATTAGATTATGCTGGAAAAGATATTATGAAACTGTCTGTAACTCTACAGTATAAGTATTGGAATTACGTAGCAATTGATGCGCCTGTTGGTAATGAAAATACTCTGCTATCTGGTTTACAACCAGCGCAACAAATAGGCGCAGATGGTCAGCCAATACAACAAGCAGATGCTGTTGGTAGAGGATTAAATCAAATGGCAGCGATTCAACCAGATATCTACAAAATACAACAAATACCACAGGAATACTTTTCTGATATTAATTCGTTTCAAGCAAATGCTCAACAGAATTTAATGTCAAGTATAAACTCGAAAAGAGATGAGGGGTTAAACACATTGCGTGGTACAACACAAAATGTTTTAACTGATGTTTGGAACGATTTCTCTTAAAGGAACCAAAATGGCAGAAATTAAAAAAGACGAAGATTGGATGCAAAAGAAATGGCGTCCAGCCATGGGATGGATGTACATGATAGTATGTTTCTTTGATATGGTTATTTTCCCAATTCTTTGGGCATTAATTCAATCTCTTTCACATCAACAATTAGTGCAGTGGAATCCACTAACACTTCAAGGTGCTGGTTTATTCCATATCGCCATGGGTGCTGTTCTTGGTATCGCTGCGTTCGGTCGCACTCAAGAAAAATTAGCAGGAACAGCTGCTAATCCAACAGCAACTACACAAACTACAAATACCAATATGACTGGTGTTCCATCAGGAATGGGAGCTGGTATGTCAACAGGTGGATTTGGAGGAGCAGGAAATGGCGGATTCAATTCACCAATGGGCAGCGCACCAGCATTTAGCGCACCTCAAACAGGAGGATTCGCAGGTGGTGGTTTTAGTTCACCAACTCCAGGCGCAGGTAGTTTCGGAGCAAGTCCAGCACCTTTCAGCCAAGGCGCAACTAGTCCAGCAGCAATGGCTGCGCCAGTTACCAACACAGCTGCCAACCCATCAGTAGACTTAGGTTTACACCCTGATGATCCACCTACTAGAAATACTAGAAGCGATGGAATCGACTCTGAAGGTACAATATAATAAAATGAAAATTGATGATAACTTGAGTGAGATCTTTAATATGACTCCAATTGAAAAGGTAACAGGTGAATTGATAGTTGCCGAAACTGGAGAAATTATAGAATCACAAGAACAAAAGATTGAATCTGATTACGATAAAACCAGAGCCAATCTTTTAAACTTGTTGACAAAAGGTGAAGATGCTTTAACAAATGCTCTTGCGGTGGCAAAACAATCTGAACACCCAAGAGCATTTGAGGTAGTTGGAAACTTAATGAAACAGGTGGCAGATATCAATAGTCAGTTGATGGATCTACATCAACAGAAACAGAAAATTGATGAACCAAAAGTTACTGCTAAAAATGTAACAAACAATGCTATCTTTGTTGGTAGCACAAGTGAATTGAACAAATTAATCGATAAAATGAATAAAGGAGATTGAACTATGTCATTACCTATGATGAAAACCGCACTATACTCTGTAAAGATTCCTTCTACAGAAAAGAAAGTATCATTCAGACCATTTTTGGTTAGAGAAGAAAAAGCACTACTACTTGCGCAGCAGAGCGAAAACTCTGAAGTTATGGTACGCACACTAAAAGAAATTATATCTAATTGTGTTCAAGAAGAAATTAATGTTAATTCCTTGGCAATTTTTGATATTGATTATCTGTTCACACAAATTAGAGCCAAGTCAGTTGGTGAAACTGTTGACTTAATTTTTACTTGCATGCACTGTGATCAAGAAAAGAATAAAGTAAAACTTGGAATTGATTTAACTACTATTGATGTTATTAAAGATCCAGCCCACTCAAATAAAATACATCTTTTTGATGAGTGTGGTGTAATTATGCACTATCCTAATCTTGACACCTTTAACAAGGCAGAAGGTATGGAAGAAGATATTAATGCAATTATGGAAGTTATAATTGATTGTATTGATTCAATTTACAATGGCGATGAGTTGTTTCATGCCAAAGAACAGACAAGACAAGAACTTGAAGAGTTTATATTAAACTTAACAAAAGAACAATTCGACAAGATTGAAGAGTTCTTTGTTAGTATTCCAAAGTTTAAAAAAGATATTGAATACGACTGTCCTGCTTGTAAAGCACATAATAAAACAACTCTGGAGGGAACAGCCAGTTTTTTTTAGTAAATCTCAGTCACGAGTCGTTGGGTAATTACTATAAAACCAACTTCGCCCTGATGCAATATCACAAATATTCTCTGACTGAGATTGAAGATATGATCCCTTTCGAAAGGGAGATTTATGTTGCCTTGCTGGTTGAATTCTTAGAAGAAGAAAAACAAAGATTAGAGAGAAAACAGTAACATGACAATGCAAGAACTTCTTAAGATACAAGCTGAGCAGACAAAGAAAAATACGTCTGCTCTTCAGGTACATACACAGGCAACTCAAAATTTATCCCTTGATGTTAAGAAGTTATCTGAGCAAAATCTTAAAGCAGCAAATGATGAAGAATTTAAAAAGAAACGTGAAGAACAAGTAACTGAGAGTTTAACTAAGTTAAATGCCACACTTAAAGAAGCAATTAAGAATGGTCTCGGTGCTGCCGTTGGAAATAAAATTAAAAATGATGATGAACTAAGATCAAAGGGTGCTGGAGCAAATAGTGGGCTCAGACAGTTCCTTCTTGGTGGAAAGAGCCACGAAGAAGTTCAAAGTACAAGTGTTACTGGATTTACTGGTTTTATTAGTAACCAATTAAAAAAGCGTGAAGATAAAAAAGCATTAAAAGAAGAAAAGAAGGCATTTGTTGAAGATGCTATGAAGCATGATCCAACAATTTATGCAAGAAAAGCAAACTTCGCTGGTGGAATGAAAACACCTGAAGGCAGAGCAATTGCCAAAGCTGAAGCTGAGAAAAGATTCGACACAATCAAAGAAAAAGAAGCAGCTGTAACAAAAGTGCATGAGAAAATTGAAGATGCTAAAGCAGCTGGGTTTGCTCCGCTAAAGAAAGACCAGGAAGATCTAGACAAAAAAACTGGTGAACTTGTTAAAGTTGATACAAGATTACAAGCAGCAATAAAAGAAGAACCAGCAGTAGATACGAAAAAACCTCGCAGAGCTACTAAGAAAGAAATAAAAGATAATGTTATAGATGTTGAGGCGAAAGATGTTACAACTAAACCTCGCAGAGCTACTAAGAAAGAAATAGAAAATAATGTTATAGACATTAAATCGAAAGAAGTTCCACATACACAAATTGAAGAAGAAAAAGAAAAATCTTCAAAAGTATCAGCAGAAAATATTAAAGGAAATGTTGAACAAGTAAATGCTGAACACGAAATTGGAAAAACACTTGCTCTTTCCCTAGACATACAAAAACAACAACTTGCTGCTTTGACTAAAATGTCAGAGTCTGGTGGTGCTGGTGGTGGTTCAGATGCTGGTGGTCCAAGTGTTGTTGACACTGCTCTAGATATCGCAGATAACTTACCTGGAAAAGAAGGTGGTAAGGCTGCAGGAAAAGCAGGAGGAAAGAGTCTAGGCAGTAAAGCAGCAAGATTCTTAAAGGGTGGCGGTGGAAGATTGCTTGGTTCAGTGGCTGCTGTTGGTATGGGTGCGTACGAAGCATACTCAGGATGGCAAGATGCGAATGCTGCTGAGGGTGAACAAAATCAAGCAATTGATGCTAGAGTTGCCAAAGGTGAGATTAGCGAAGCCGATGCCAAGAAAATGAAAGCAGAAGTCAGCGATAAGACCGATGTTAAGAAAGGTGAAGCAGTTGGAGGTGGTGTCGGTGGAGCAGGTGGTGCTCTTGCTGGTGCTGCTGCAGGAGCAGCGATTGGTTCAGTAGTACCTATCGTTGGTACTGCTGTTGGTGGTCTGATTGGTGGTGCTTTAGGATACTATGGTGGTAGTAAAGTCGGAGAAAAAGTTGGTGGTGCACTTACCTCAGGATACAAATCAATCAAAGGTTTCTTCGGTGGCGGAGATGACAAGAAAAAAGATGAAGTCAAACCTGATGAGATTAAAAAGATGTCTCTTGATGACTTACAAAAATTTAAAAAACAGACAGTAAAAGATGGTCCATCAATTCCAGGCGATTCAGATTCAGAAGAAATGTTTCAAAGCAAACTTGAGTTGATAGATCGTGCGATAGATCAGAAACAAAATGAGGGTCTAAAGAAAGGAATGGCCAGTACAGTAACTCCTGGTCCATCAAGCAGTGGTGAAAATTTACAAACTGCATCTAAAGGCAATGAAGAATTAAAGACAGCTAAATCTGGTGCCAATACAAATGTTGTTAATGCTCCATCAACAACAATTAACAATAATGGTGGAGGGAAAACTGATATTAGAACTCCACCAAGAAATCAAGACTCAAGCGTAAGTAAGTATATTGATGCACGCTACTAATGAAAAAAGGGATCCGAAGATCCCTTTTCTTTTAGTTTAAAACTAATTATGCTTCGTCAGCAATTTTCTGAAAGTAAGACATGACATCTTCGTCATCATCATTAACTTCAGCTGCTTTAGAAACTGTTACTGGCTTTGATGCTACAGTAGTGGCAGTTGACTTTGGAGCAACATAGTTGTCGTCTTCAGACAAAGAAGCAGCTGACTTAACAGGTGTTCCTTCACCATCTAACACATCTGACAGTTTTTTAGTCAGTTCTTCAAAAGATTTGAAGTTTTTACGATCTAAGAACTCAGACAACTTGTAAGATTTGTTTAGAATCTCAACCATCTTTTCTTCATCACCACTTGCCAACTCAGTTGGATCCATAAAAGTGGATTGGTCATAATTAGCATAACCATCTACCTTACGCATACGCAACTTAAAGTCTGCACCTTCGAATGGATCGAAGACATTAACTGGCTTCTCATCTTCAAAAGTTGGGCGAGCCTTATCCATAATCTTATCAAAGATTTTCTTACCAAACTTAAACAAGCGAACTTGTCCTTCATTCTCTGGATGCTTTGGATCAGAAACGATCAAAACATTACAGATGTAAGATAACTTACGCTTTTGTTTACGAGCAATTTCCTTGTTGGCATCAGAACCAGAATTCCACAATTTAGAATTCAATTCACCGACAGGATCTTTCTCACCAAGAGTGGTAAGAGAGTTCTCGATATACCACTTACCAGTTGGACCCTGGAAGGAGTGGTTAAAGATACGAACCCATGGGAGTTCGTCACCTTCTACGCGAGGTAGAAAACGCAGTGTGGCTGTACCATTACCAGCCTTATCGGCTTCTAGTTTCCACATTCTGTCGTCTTGGTAGGATTTTTTGCCACCGCCAGATTCGGGGTTAGCAATTTTTTCGAATTCGGAAGTGATTTTACCGAAATCTGTGTTGCGCATTTTGCGAAGTGCTTGAATATCCATATCGTATTTCCTTTGTATAAATTGTATTAATATATTTTATGTATTAGTATTATTGTCTTCATCGTATGTTTCAAATTCATAATCTAAGTTATCCTCATCATAATATTCTTCAACATAACTATTTAGCACTTTCATACCTTTACCTTTTTGGTTTCTAGCATGTTTAACTTTCTTAAACTTACCAGTTACCTCTACTTCATCTTCGAAGTGAAGATCTATCTTGCGACTCATATCAATGTAACTCTAAAATCTCTTGTTTAAAATTTTCATGGACACGTAAGAGCCGTTCAGTATCATACTTAACGAATCCCTTACATTTAACTATTTTACGGCATTCTTCTCCCAAAAGCAAATTTAATTGCGAGGGAATTCTTGCAATATAATTTACATAGTTGTCTAAAATAACCATAGATTCTATTGTGACATATCCACCGAGATATAACTTAAACAACTCAGGGAAATCACTACCACTTTTCTCATATAGATGATTCTCAGATAACTCTTCTTTTTCTAGATGCAAGCAGATTGCATGTAAGTCGTTTTCAAATACTTGCGAAATACTTTCTTTTCGTTTGTTCCAAGTAATTAAATTACGCTCACCTTCTCCTGGCTCGTACACAACTTCATTATTTCCGTAAGCAAAATTAGCAACAAAGTATTGAATCACATCCCTTTCGGTAGGAAACTTTCTTGCCAACTTTTCAAAGATAAACCTATCATTACGAGAATAAAAAGTGTCTCGAGCACCTTTTACATGACCACGATTGTTAAACACATTATACGAATTCGTAGTAAAGTGTAACTTCACAGCCATATAAAGTTTCCAAACCTTATACCCATCCATCAAACATCCAATTGTGCTGTTTTCGGTAAATGACCACTTGCCTGAAAGTCCATCTTCATTTTCTCTTTAAGTGATTTATTGATCAAGGATTTAATTTCTTCAGGATCGATAAAATTTTCTTTACAATATTCTAAGATGGCATCGACATGAGAACATTTCCTATCTCGTGCCATCTGTTCGATATAAAGAGAAAACGACTTCGAGTCTTCAAATACTTTTGAGTTTGTTAATGTAAGCATTTGCTGTTGTGATTACCTCATTCAGTTCGCTATACTCTCGCGATTTTGTTTTATAAAGTTTCCAAATTGGAGTATCAGTTTCTTCTGAATTCATTTTGCGATCAAACATATCAAGATACTTATCGAACCAACGATCCAAGACTTTTCGCTGTTTGATCAACGACAATTGGATTCTCTCAAGCGCAACAATATCTCTATCTATTGCGCAAAGAGAAAACTTTTCTTGATACTCATATTTACTCAATTCCATCACAGGCTCCTTTTTAACAGTCCTAAGACTATTATACCCTATTTACGAATTAATGTCAAGCACTATTTTTTACTACTTACAGGGGAATCTGTATGTTTAGTTGCAGCATAGAGCACACACATGGTTCCATTGGAGTCGTATGCACACTTAATTGCAACTGGGTCAACACCCTTTACAATGCCGTTTTCAATATTTGCAGACATTAGTCTATCTTTTTGCAAGTTGTAGTATGCAATAGAACTAATTGCAGTAATCAAGACAATTGTCGCACAAATTACAAATAAATTTCTTTCAGTCATAATAAACCATCCTTTTAGTTTTTTAATAAGATCCATCATCGGTAACTATCCTTAGTGTTAGTGGACCAACTGTAGCAATGGTTGTATGCATAGCTGGATCCATATCATCTGGACCATGAACTTCAAAGTTAATTCTCCAGTGGTATGGGTTCACCGCAAAGGTTATCCAAACTCCTGAATATTTTAACCACTTCACTTTAAATCCTTTACTAAGTCACATAGTCCAAGTTTCTGTGCTTCCTGAGCAGATAACCAAATATCTTGCGGAGGAAGAAGTGTTTCTCTAATTGTTACTTCAGTTAATCCTGTCACTTTTTTATAGTGAGCAATCATTCGTTTTGTTGTCAAATCGAATTCTTTAACTGTTGCAAATAACTCATGCTCTTTACCAAATGCACCCCAAGAATACTGGTGCGATAAAATAGAAGTGTTCGGTGTAAGAATTCGTTGTCCTTTAGTTCCTGATGCAAAGATTAATAACCCTGCCGAAGAAACCTGTCCCAAACCAATTGTTCGAATTGGTATAGAAGAACCACGCATCGTATCAATAACTGCGAACGCAGCATTCAAATCGCCACCTGGAGAACAGATAATCAAATTAAGCAACTCTGGTGTTTCAGGAGAGAAATTTGATTCAAGTATCCATTCTACCAATGGTTTTACTGAAGAAAGGGAAACTTCTTCCATAAGAAGAAAGAATCCATGAGTAGATTTATCACCTTCTTTAAGAAAGTCTAAATTCAATTTTTGCATCATACTATTCGCCATCACTACTCCATTAGGGTCTATAAAAAATGTGTCTACCAATTGTTACTGTTTTTTGTAATTTCCATCTAGGATTAACATAATCCGCATGATAATATAAAGCACCATCGGTTTTATCATCAATAGTATCATAATTCATATAAACAAAAACTGCTATTTCTTGCGTTCTCTGATATACTTCTTTTTGTCTATCATTGAAGTGTTGATTTTTGTATAGAGAAGCGAGTTGTGCCTTAGATTCGCACCACCAAGAAAACTGACAAGTATGTCTAGTCTTTTGCTTCACCACACCACAAACAGAATCATCAAATCCATGTTTAACTCTGTTCATCGTAACCATGCCTACGGCAATTTGACCATCTTTTGGTTCGTAGGCTGATTCAAAGTAAATATTGTCTGCCAAGCATTCTACTTCTGTTTTAGCGAATGGGGTCAGATCTGAGTAGTCAATTCCATGTAGAGGAATTAGATTTTTGCCGTTTAAGGCGATCAAAGGGGTAATAATAATTAAACATAATAGTGTTATCGTTGTATATAGTATTTTTGTATGCATACATCTCCTTAATTGTAGAAGAAAAGGTGTGCGAACACACCTTCCAATCCCATTATCAGGTGGACTTTTTCGGAGTCTTGGTATCTTGGGGGATATTTGAAACGAAACCATTTAAGACTTGTGCCTTAGCAATGACTTCTGTTTCGGATGGATAAGCTGGGAATCCTGGATGTTCAGGTAACTCTCCACCATTGATTTTAGCAATTTCTAGTTTGGCATGCCAACTGTTGCTAATAACCTCACGCTTGCCATAATAATCATCATTTAACATATCTTTCGCCATTTTTAAAAGTTCCAGGCGAATCTCGAACGGGGTCAAATTACTCATGTTGTACTCCTTGTGTGTTATGAGTTGTGTGTAAAGATGGTTTTATTGGGATCCATCAACCCACTGTGTAATAATATTTAGGTAATATTATTTCTTATCTTCAGCTTTTTTCTCTACCTTTTTAGCAGTAGGTTTGTGCTCAGAAGGTGCTTTCTTTTCTTTTTTCTCTGTCTTTTTCTCAACAGCAGCAACTGGTTTAGTCACAGCTGGCTCAGCAGCAAAAGTAACGGAAGCAAAAGCAAACATAATAAATGCAATAAGTGATTTCATGGTATTTCCTTTAAAAAGTTAATCATAGCACTCGTTCAGCATTAATGTCGTCACTTTAGTTAGTCCAAGATAACTTTGGCTATCGGGTGCTAACATACAGCAAAGACTTCATTAATTCGTGATGGTTTTATAGAGACCATCAACTCTCAAATTAGAATGAGTATTTCAAACCAGCAGCGATAGTGCTACCATCTAAATTACTAACACGAGATTGACCTGCTTGATAACGATAGTCTGCGGTCAAAGCAATTTGCTTAGTTATTGGATAAGATGCGCCAACACCAACAAGTGCTGCGTAACCATCAGTTGAACCTTTTTGATCCAAATAAGCAACACCTGCTTTTGCGGCAAGAGTTACTGGTCCAACATTGGTCACATCATATGAACCAACTACACTGTACTTATATAGATCAGTGCCAGTTTTGTATTGATCGAAACCAGCAGTAACACCGAATGATCCATATTTCTGACCAATAGTAATACCTAAACCAGTACGATCTGAGTTTGCAGTATCACGACTTCCATTGATGCCGAGTTCAACTGCTTGAGCACCGATAGATGCTAATAGTACTGCGACTAAAATAACTTTCTTCATGTAATTCCTTTTTAAAATAAAATGGTAACTTATTCTGTTACGAGGAAAGTTACCGAAACCCTAAGCAGTGTTTAGGCTGCTAATGCGAACTGTGCGTCGTTTGCGTTTACGGTTTTGCTTGATTGACAGTCATCGCCTACTGTGTTGCCGTCTCCGATATCTTGCCCTGTCGAAACCTAGTCATCCCCATCAGAAGTATTTTATTTTCACAAACAGAGCCAGTCTTATCTGCTGGGTGCTAAAATACTTTTGGTGGAGATGGGGAGAATCGAACTCCCGTCCAGAACACATTCTCTTTGAAGGAATTACAACAATTAGTTTGGAATCATAACTGTACGATAACAGTTACAGTTCGCATCTAAAATAGTTTCGTAGTGATATCCATAAGGCACTGACTGTTGATATACAACAGGTGGCTGTTGCTGATATATAATGGGTGGCTGTTGCTGAACAATAACTGTTCTTGGTTGTTGAGCAATAGCATAACCAAAGACACCACCAAGTACCAATGGTGCAGCCCAACCATATCCATTACTCTGATAGTATCCACCACCATGGTGATGATATCCATCAGCAAAAGCTGATCCAGTGAATAGACTTGTTACGGTAATTAAACTTATAAGAATTTTTCTCATAATATTTCTCCTAGTAAGATCTAGTATACTATATTTAGTATTTTTAGTCAAGTTAGATACCTTTTACTTGCAAGTACTCTTGTCTCAAATCTTTGAATCCACCAATCCACTCATCTCTACGCTCTTGAAATATCTGTGGTGTATATTCATCTACACCGATTATGATTACAAGACGACTTACAGGAATTCCTGTCATTTCTTCAAACATAACTGCGTAGGCAGAAGTCTGCATAAAGTATCCATGAATCCAGTCACGATTTTTTATTTTTGCAGATGTCTTAAAGTCAATTATTGACAACTTACCTTTATACTCCGCAATACAATCAACAGTTCCTGCTACTTGTAAGTGATTTGAGTACAGTGGACTTTCCAACGCATGTATATTATCTATGTTATCTAATTCTGGGATGAGACTTTTAAATAATTGCGTATCGAATATATCTGGTTGAGTTGATTCTCCACGGAGATAGGATTCACAGAGGGAGTGAACTTTTGTTCCTCTTGTTGCTGCTCTGGTGGAGATTTTTGTTGCTTCTGCTTCTCCGACTCTTTTTCTCCAAGCAATGATGCTCTGTTTTGAATGCAATCCAGTAATGGTGGTAACCGAGGGATAGGCTCGACCCGAAGGTGTTTTGTATAACCTACCTTCGGGACTATCGATACGCTCCAGTTTCGCGAAATCATGATATATAAAATTTTTCATTAAGCAAGTTCAGCAATACATTCATTATAGTGTGCAATACGATCTTCTAGTCCAATGTAACCACCATTAATTTTTTTGGTCATTAATTTTATATCACCATTATCTGCTTGAACATTTAACTTATTTGTATTCCAAAACCAAATAGCAGACATCAAAGCAAAACTCTTATCGTAGGTTACCCAATCAGGATTATCAAGTAAGTTTTCCCAATCATCAAACATGTCTTTTGCGAATGATGTATAGTTTGCTTTACCAGTTAACTGGATTGGTCCACGACCACGATATCTATAACCATCACCAGATTCTGGTGCGCCATTGCCCATGCGGTTGGCATAAATCTTGTTGGCAATCATTTCTGGTTTGCGAGCATACGGAGTAGCTGATTCAAGTGTAGGAAAATATTTCTTGAAGGTGTTATTCAATCCTTGTGCGGAATAGTTTAGATTTTCTTCAAATACTGTCCAGCCACCAGACTCATGTCCACATTGAGCAAGGAATGCTGCTACACGATGTGGAGTGTTAATCTCGTAAGTAGGAAATACCTCTGCCATGGCATCAGCCCAAACTTGAGGTTCAGGGTTGCGTGGGAAAAGTTTATGAAACTGTTCTGCTGTTATCATTTTTTATCCTCGTAATCTTCGTATTTTAGTTTAGCCAAAATATAATCTTTAACTAATGATGAGCGAACAATATCATCTACAGTAAATTCAATACGAGTAAATGCTTTCATATGCTGAGCAATATCAAAGAATTTTAAAATACCTGTAACATCGTTCTTACGTTTATTTAGGTCAGTCTGACGATAGTCTCCGCACCAGATAATTTTAGACATATGACCAACTCGAGTCATAACTGTGTCGATTTCTTCATAAGTCAAGTTCTGCATCTCATCAACAATGATAATAGCATTATCAAAGGACATACCACGAATAAAAGATGTAGAGATAAACTGTATATGTCCTTGTTCTTCTAAACGATCCCAAGCATCTTTACGATCAAAAAACTGATGACAAATTTGACGGTATGGTTGTTCGTAAATTTCCATCTTCTCGCCAACATCACCTGGGAGATGTCCCATTTCGCGAGATTGAACTGCTGAACGAACTACAATAATTTTATTGAAAGGGTTTGATTTATCCAGTACTTCTTCGATTGCTTTGTAGAGTGCAATGAAAGTTTTACCTGTACCTGCGACACCATGTAATGCTATAAAATAATCACCTGTTCTATATGCTTCAAAAAATAATTTTTGATTTTCAGTTAATGGTTGGAATGTCTTTAAGTTATCTAATCTTAGTTTTAACTGATTGCTTGCTATTGGTTTTGTCTCACGAGTCTCATTATTATTTTCTACTATTGCCAGTGAGGATTTACGAGCCATTAAAATTCCTTAAATTTGAGACGAGGTTTTATCGAAATCTGCATATGTTGTTCGTTGTTTAATCTTTTGTAGCACCTCCTTAAATCCAGAGTCCATTTTGCGAACACCTAATCTTACAGGATCACCAATTGATGGTGCGTATCCGTCATAGTGTCTTTCGTGGGTGGGGTTGTCTAGTCTGTACTGATCGTACTCAGACATTTTACAGTTAATTTCAAAAACATCACCAGTTTCAGTATTCTTCATCAAATATGTTGTCATTATAACTCCTTATTTTCTATTTATGAAACCCAAGATGGTGTTTCACGGTTTTTCCAGGAGAACATGCGAGTTTTGTCGCCAAGGTAATAGTTCTTATAAGACTGGATTGAATCGCCAGCTACTTTATAGTGATCAGGCATGGCTGGAGTTGGCTCAGTGAATTCACCAATTGGTATATTTTTTGGTGGAATACTCAATTCTATATCTAATCGTGTAGTTGCATGATGTTTCTCATAACGATGGGTGTATTCATTACATAACCAACCAAACAACTCATAAAGCCAAAAATAATTTGCTTGTGACTGTCTTACCCAAATAGCAGAAGGATGATTGATGTGAGTAGCAGAGTAAAGAAGAGAATCACGCTCATCCATAAGCACATATGAAGTTTTCTTACGTCCAGATGATGAACGACCCACAGAAAGAGTACCGTCAAGAACACGATGGGCAGTAGAAAGAAGTTGAGCATATTCGAGAATCATCTTTACGCAGTGTTTGTCCACATGCATTTCTGCGCAGGTTTTTGGATCATTATGTAGATAAAATATATTCATAGTTTCACCTGTATACGTGGAACATCTTGCCATGTACCATGTAATTTAATGTTACCACATTGATCGTGAGTATTACATTTAACTTGTAATCCAACTTTTGTAATCTTTCCATCGTTAACATACTCAACTACCTGAAATTCATAACTGATTGGATCAGGAAATGTGAATGTAGGTGGTAATGGCGCTGGTGGTGTAACAATTGGTATGAATGGAATGATACCAGTAAAAGTGCTTGCAGTTAATGTCATAATTATCTCAATGCAGAAATTGCTGAATCTAACAAACGAATTGTTTCGGAAGATGTAGTATGCAGAATACCATGACCACCTGCCTCAACAAAAGGACTAATACATCCAACAGAGTCATCAATCAAAATGGAAGTTCCTGTAGCCCATTTCGCTTTTTCTTCTTTACTTCTAGAAAAGTTTGCTCGGTAAGGGATGTTTTTCTCGTTTAGCCATTTTATCTTTTGAGATTTCGCAGCGTCGCCTTGTACTGTTTCATGAGTTCCCATTGATGTAAGAATTTCAATGTTAATATCTTTTAACTTAGACACATGGGTCAACAATTCTTGAGTATCAGACAGAAAGTCTAATTTCTCAAAAATACGATGTTCCAAAACAGCAGACCGAAATTTCTTTCGGTCTTCTTTGAGTGGGTCATATTTGGTGTATTCCTTGTTAAAATCAGCAAGGACACCATCCATATCTAAGTAAAGTGTAATCATTTTGTTGCTTCAGCAATTTCTTTATAACCAGCCCAAGAAGGATGAACACCATCCACTTGATATCGTTTTGTATTAAGAATTATATCATTGTTTTCGTTTGCCACATGCCATACTGCAGATTGTGCCTTGGGAAATTTATCACTGGGCATAACCCAGTAGACTACCTGAGCATTGGTTAATTTTCTAATCGTTCTTAATTCTTCTTCGGTTTTAACATACTGATGATCATTAGAACCAAGAGAAATAATTACACGACTAGCGACCAGTGGTGTGTTCTGAATATTTTTATTCAACCACTGATGCGAGTTAACTCCACCCTTAACATATGCAACACACTCTGGTCTTACATTTGCGATTCCAACACCAATACTATCACCAACTATTAAGCATTCAATCATTTTTTCCTCAAATATTTACTCATGTCAGGAGGTTGCCATCCTTCAGGTTTTAAAATTTTACCATCTTCACGACGAATTACTTTTTGAGTCACTGGGTCAAGTTTGCGCATATTAGATCTAAGAACTTCATCCCATGCTCCATCAGCGTCATATCCCTTCATGGCACAGAATCCAAGTGTTACCCAGATTAAATCCATGCAAGCATCAAGCATTTCTTCTTCATCCTGATTCCAATGAGCATCTATAAACTCTTTGAATTCTTCTTCCATCAAAGACTTATATAACGCAGCATTTTTTGGATCTGGTTTTTGATCACATGCGCTTTGAAAAACTTTTACATCTAATGAATACGACATTATTTGGTTTCCTTTAAGTCATGACCATAGTATGCAGCTGGCCAAGGGTTTTCGGCATCAGCGTCTTCGCGGAGAGTTTGAGTCCACTCATCTATTTCTTCGGAATGTAAGCCATAGTGCTCATCTTCAGGAACATAATCCAATATTCCATCGGGATGATAACCAACACCACGAATAAAGTAATCAACATTTTCTAAAACATGAGAAATATGATCTACCTCAAATTCGTAGGTAATCTTGTGACCATTACTGTTACCAGTATATAAGTCTACATGTTCAGCAATAAGTGTAAATTTTGGCATATTAATAATCCTGGGTTTGACCTTCTTTTGTAAAGAAAGCATTCATTACTTGTTCATCATTCCACGAGTCAACATAATCATTATCTTCACGACACAGTTTCATTGCATCTTCAGTATTCATAACACGATGAGAAACAATGGTCTCACCTATATCTAGTTGAGAAAATTCTTTGGCTGTATGCATAGTTACATCATCAAGCGCATACTCAGGATTAGTAGCTGGTGCTTGAACCATATATCGCAAACGATATTGTTGAACACACTCAACCATTACCCAAACTTTATCGGATTTAGTCAAACTCCAACTTCCATCACCACGATCTGTCCATATGACATCATCACCAGCTTTAAAACCAGAACCCTCAAGGATTTCATCGTTCAATTCAATGAACAATTCACCATCTTCATTTTCTTGTACTTCAATTGTCCACTTATTCATAGTTAATCTCCAACCAGTTAGTTTCTTCATCAAGAATTTCAATAGTAACACCTTTCTCTCTAGCCATGAGAATCATGTTAGAAAGAACTCCACCGCCATAGCCATTAGTACCATAGTGAGACTTATGACAATTATACGTCGAACCACTGCTGCCGTCAAACATTATGCAAAGACCTACTTCGTATGCTCTTGTAATACCTGAGTTTAGTTTCCAAGAATCTGAACCAAGATAACCACCATACCAACAAGCAAAAACTTTATGGATTGGTGGAGTATCTGGTCCAGTAATTCTAACAACTACCCATCTGTCTGGAGTGTACTCACTCATACTTCAACTACCTTTAATTCAAAACGATCGGCACGATCTTCATAGTTGATGTAACCACGAGGGTTGCACACAACACGAGTGCTTCCGATCATGTAGTCAAAGTCTTCATGCGTATGACCATGAGTCCACAGTTTGATACCTGGACGATCCATGATAAAGTTATCCAACTTAGAATTGTAAGCACCATTCATCAATTGATCAGTCTTGTAACGTGGATGCTCAGAACCTTTACTTGGGGCATGGTGAGTACAAACAACAACAGTCTTCCATGGAGGAATATGATCGTATGTTACCGTAAGAAATTTCAGCATCTCTTTGTGGTCTTCTAGGGCATCCTGTGGAGACAAGTATGCATCACGAGTCTTAAAGACTGCGTGGTACAATCCAGCACCACTCTCGTCTTTCTTGTGAACACCATTCTCATCAAGAGTTGGTTCTTGTGTTCTGAAATTAACTTCTCGATTACTGTTCTTGCAGATTTGAAAGTCATTCATACGACGCTGAACATGATTCATTGTCATCTCATCTTCACCATTCATATCAGTCCAAAGAGTTCCACCAATGAATACGTGATCATTATGTTCCCAAACTTCTTTATCAAGAAAGTGAATGTTGTCACCACACTGCTTCATGGCATCTCTTAGAATACCTGAAGAAGTAGCGTAATCACCATGATAATGCTCATGATTACCCATAATATACACAACATGAGGAAAGTTGCGAGAGCAAGCAGCAAAGAAATCAAGATAACGATCAGTTTTAGCAGAAGAAAGAATACTATCGGTGACACGAAGATCAACAGCAGTACAAATATCACCAGATAAAATAAGAACTTCAGCATTTTGTGTGTTTTGTAGTTCAAGTTGTCCAAATTCTAGATGGACATCGGAACAGATAGCAATTTTCATATTATTTCCTTTCATATCTCAATTATACATGAAATACGCATTAAAGTCAAGTCAACATTCTAATTAACCCTACTGAGTCTATGGTTACTAGCAAGAGGTAGTTAGCCAGCATGCCAAATGATTGCCGAGTGAAAGCAGCCCAAGAGTACAAAGCACAACCAGTGATCCAAATGGGATAAAGGACAAGTAGCGGAGGATTGGGTACAGTGATCGCCATTGTAAGAGCACAGCCAATGCTGATAGCCCAAGCCAACAACTCAATGCCAAAACGAAAGGAGTTAGATCGAAAGTCATCTTTTATCCATTGTAGTGTAGGTCCAAATATATCAAGCATTATCTTCCTCGACCAGCGGTACGACGAACTCTACTTTGTAAGTTGCCTACAGCTGATTTAACCAACTTCTTAGCCAGTTTTATATCACCGAATTTAGCAACAACTGCCTTAACAGCCTTTTTCTTTTCTTTTTTCAGTGCACGAGCTTCTTTTAGTCTAGTAAGCGAATCCTTATACACTTCATTGGATTTTTCCAAGTCTGGGTTTTTCTTACTTTCTTCATCTAACAACACTTCATCTGGATTAGTACCAGTAACACCATCTTTATGTATCATTTTAGTTCCTTTGTAGACACCCGACATCCTATTATAACATTTTTACTCTTGCAAGTCAAATTTATTTTTGATCACTCTTGTAAGGATTTTGAGGATCACGGACAAAAACCACGTGATCCTTACTATGTATAGTTATCCTATTTTCAGAGTTGATTTTCGTGTTATTAGTCGTTGTACAGGCGAAAAGTGCCATTACAACAACAAAAATAAGCAAATATCGCATCAAAACCACGTTCCACTCCCGTAAGTACCGAATTTTCTCATACACACAGTGAAAATGAGACCGAAAACGATCTCAAACACAAACAAGCCAACAAGTATGTATAGTATAATCACACTTCGCCACCATAGTAGTTAATAATCAGATCCAGAGCACGAATTAACTTACCATTATTCACTACATCATCAGGATGTAACCAATAACCCTCAGGATTTTGTTCATCCTTGGGATTTTCAGCCCACTGAGCCAATTCACTCTTCAAATAATTACGAGCATCAAGTAAATTTGCTCGAGTAATACCATCAGCTACTTCAAAGGGTATAGTAAGTTCGCTCATTCTTCAACTCCAAAATGTTTCTTTATCTCATATCCGAATTCTTCAAACTGCCATGCTAGAGAGTGTATCTGTGCCTTGTCACCACGGTCATCTGTTTCCATTGATTGGATACGTTCAGACTTAGATTTAGCAAGAGCGGCACATTCCCGCACAATCAAGTCGGCGAACTTTTCTTTGTCAAACGCCATGTATGTGCCACCACGCTCGTGCATGACTTCAGTATATGCCTGTTCAGCAAGTTGTTTAATTCGTTCGTTCATGTTAGTAAGTCCACAATTACTCTAATAGTTTCTGTATCAATATGCAGCTTCAATGCTATCTCAGCTACATCCCAATGCCGTTCAAGTAGTTCCTTGACAGCCAGCATTAAGTCATGTCGTGTATACATAGTGTAGTTCCTTCATAGAGTAAGTATACTCTCATAACGCTTTAAAGTCAAGTACTGTTGACAGGGTTTGCAGGTATATTTTTTGCAGGGCGATTTTTGAGACGGATTCGCTTAGAATCGGCTGAGGTATGGACGGGAAACATGGAGATGTTAATTAAAGTTTCCTTTGGGCTTGCATCACCATAAGGTACTTAAAGGGGACCCGATCTCTAAAGCGAAAAGTCTACCTCACATACAGCAATAAAAACTTGACTTTAATTATCACTTCATATATACTATCCCATATCGTCTTCGCTTCGCTCAGCCTTTTACTCGCACAAATGTCCTATGACGCTTGTCAAAACCAATGCGGTTCTTGAACATTTTTACATCACGACCACTCTTACCACTAGGAATAAACCCATACATCCACTGCTTGTCAGGACTCAGTATATATGTGCCGTTCTTTATATTACTACCCTCAGCCCAATCACTGGTGGTCTCGCGAAATACAACCATTTCTATCGGCATAAATTTACTGTCCTAACAACACCATTGTCCATGAAAGAAGTTAACTCACAACGAACACCACTCAAGGGCATAGTCACCACTGCTGTACTAGTGCTATATCCAACACCAGAGAGTGCAGCAACAGGTGCTGAGCCACGAGCAATTGATAGTATAGTACCTACTCCTATGAGTGCTAGGTACTGACCCGACCCACCATATCCCGTGTTATGTGAAGGGTTGCTGTTGTCAGCTGATGCCGCACTCATAATAAGGGTCATGGCAAGACCGACTGATAGACGACGCATATATGGGGTACTCATGATAACGACCTTTCTGTATTCAACTGGGTATAATAGAATTATACCTTAAAGTGGGGATTAATGTCAAGGGAATTAATTCTGCAAAACAGCGAGAAATGACTTGACTTTAATCCGATTTTGGTGTCTGCCTGGACTGCGAATTTTTGCGGTGTATTTGTGATGCGCAATGGCTTTTCTGCTTAACTCAACACAAGAGACCGATTCACACCGAGAGCGATCACTACTTATTGCTGTACGTAATCATTCTGACACCAATTTTCTCTGAACAATCGCATAGGTAACCGATCCACTCACTTCGTCTTCAAGGTCAGCATCAGCGACTTCATCCTCAGAGATATCAAAGTAGTCACGGATTATGGCTATTTTCTCAGCCAAAGCCAGTGCGTGTGTTTCATATACACCGACTACCGTAGTTCCGTCATCGGTTCCCTCAGTTAGCACATAGACATATTTCATTTTCCGCCATCCCTTTGCTGTTTTTCCATTGCTTCAACCCTACGCTTTAATTCTTCAACTTGCATTGTTAGATTCTTCAGCGATTTTATAACGATTTCAAACAGCTGTTCCTGCGTGATTGAAATTTTATCTGTGGCTGCTGCCTTTTTACTTTCATATCCTGACATTTAATAATCCTTTTTATCACCGAATCGTTCATTGTACTCATAACCCATTGCGTACGCACGTAGTTGAATACCGTGCATATCTGTTGCTATTACCCGATCACACTCATAGGTGCCCCCAGGATACCAGTGTGGATTGGGTGCACGATGATAGTGCGAATCAGCTGAACCACGATCAAAGGGCGAGCCATGTGTACGATCAAAGGTTTCACCCTTATACTCAATTGTTTTTCCATCTGTTGTGTTCACTTTGCTACCTTTGAAAGTTGTACATCGAATTTGTGTTGTACCATTTTGTGATCATAGTATGTTACACTGCGACCGATACCGTTATCCTTGCCCATGCATTCTAGCATATAGCAAAGTGCATCATTTTGCATAGAAAAATCCCCCACTCGTCTACCTCTGATTGCAGCAGTAGTTGTATAGAAGGAAACACCATTCACAATGGCACGAATTTTCATAATATATCCTTATTCAAAAATCAGTAAAAAGGGTTACAGCCCCATCAAGCGCATGCGCAAGAGCTGTCCCAGAGTTGGTTTGATACCCAATCTCTTGCGTAACAGTTGACCCAGTGTTTTCTTTTGTTTCATAACTTCCTCCCTTGTTCTTATTAAGCAGTTAACATGTAAGTGGCAAGATCTTTGTAATCCTTGTTTGAAGCACGGATTTTACAAACAGCGATCAAGGTACGCAGAGAGATTTCCTTGCACTCATCTTTGATTTCCTTGATTAGGGCAAGGGCATCAGCTTTAACATCAGTATTGTACTCGGGCATAAACTCAGGCGATGAAGCAATGAAACCCATGCGGTCAAGTTTCTGATCGGTAGTCATAGTGAGGTCAATCATCATTGAACGTGAGCGAATCGCTTGGTCAATACCGTCCTGAGTCATGTTACTAATAAAGATCACACGACCTGTGAATTCAAAGGACTTAGGCAAATCTTCCTCACGCATGTCAGCGTTCCAAGAGATAATACGCTTACCGTAGGAATCAAGTGCACCTTTGAGCAGGTTCAAAGCAACTGGATCTTTGAGCACAGAGTCACAGTCGTCAAACACAATGATAGAGTTGTTGTTTTCAAACAGAGTGCGGTACAAACCCTTGGCAGTGGAGTAACCCTTAACCTGAGTGAAACATTTGCGAGTGTTAAGCACAGTGCCGACTTGAAAGTCAGCAAGGTTAGAGATGTCGGTGTAACCAGCATCAGCAAGGGTCTTAGTAACAGTAAAGGTTTTACCGAGACCACCTTCACCAGTGATAACAGCGGAGGGCTGTACACCTGAAGCAACCATTTTAACCAGCTTTTCAACAAACTCAAAGCGAGTATTGATGCCAAACTTTTCGTCACGAGCAGTTTGCACAACAACATCGGCAGCAACGATCTGGTCGTAGGTCAAATCCATACCTGTTTCCTGTTTATATCTCCACTCAATGTGAGACTTTTTAGATGTTTTGAAGGGTTTGGCAGAACCGATTTGGCACACATACTTGCCAGAGGTTTTATCAAATTTCACAGAGGTACGGATAGAAGACATTTTATTCACTTTCATTTTCAATTTCAATAGAGTAAGTATACCGCGATTTCCTATTTTCGTCAAGGGATATTTTCATACCCCTACGACTGGTAAGGTTATCGAGCCAGTTCAACCGAAGTTGCCTTAACTTTGGAAACCCCTGTGTCAAGCATGCGAGCAACACCTTGGAAACCCACAGTGGCGATCACTACACCGAACACAACACCAATCAGAAATTTAGTCATTTTTAGTTCCTTTTCTCAATTCAATATAGTAAGTATACATCAAAAGTGAATTTACGTCAAGCACTATTTCACATACCCCTACGGTCTGTAGGGTTATTCATGGCTGTCACACCCGAGTAGGCGAGGGCGATAGCCAGACCAGCGATCACTACCAAGGGCAGCAACTGTGCGTCTGTAGCTGTGTCAAGCCCACCTGCAACACCCATGAGGGTAATCAAGCCAACAAAGGTACGGATAGATCCACGCATAGGTTTCTCCTTAGACTGCGATAGTGGTTTTACGGGGAAATCCTGTGGCAAAGCCAGAGGTGCCTGTTGATGCTGTGCGAGTCACCTTGCCACGCATGACCTGTTTGCGAGGACGCACTTGGCGGTCGCTGACTTCAACGACACCACCACGAGCCAGGAACGCAGCCATTTGGGTCTCAGACTCAGCACGCAGCTGGGATTTGGTTTTCACGATATTCATAATTTTCTACCTTTTTTAAGTTTACAAGTAATTATACAGTCAAAGCGCATTTACGTCAAGGACTATTTTCATACCCCTACCAGTCGTAGGGTTAGTAAGCCAAGCCAACTATGTCGTCGCACTGTGCGATTATCTGGCAGTCATCGCTGACAACTTCACAGTAGTTACCGTCAATGATAACCAAGCCATCGCCGATTTCAGCGATCAGGGGCACAGGTGACTCGCAGCCAGCGAAACCCATTTTGTCGTTTTCGGTCATAACACGGAAAGTCAAACCAGCCAAAAATTCACGAGTAATCATTTTAAATCCTTTTATCAAATCAATAGAGTAAGTTTACACTAGAACCGAATTTACGTCAAGGACTATTTTCATACCCCTACCGCTGGTAGGGTTATGCTGCCAGTTCTTCGTAGGTTGGAATATAAACATATTCATCAAATTCTTCATCATAAATCCACATGTTATTGTCCTCAATTAAACAGTACGAAAATAACCATAACGCAAGCCCAACAGGAAGCAAAGATATTCATCGTCGCCGTTGCTGCCTTCTGCGTCATGTACCCAAGCGATCGCTGCTTCACGAGTACGAGCACCCGATTTCATCAGGTCAACCAGCTGTGCTTCAAAGCGAACAGCTGCTTCGGTTTCGTTGATTTTGCGCTGTTCTTCCTCACGCTGAATAACAACAGCAAGGGTTTCAAACTCAGCATCAAATTGTTCCAGCGTCCAGCTGGTTGTGTCAACACCACGTGGGCGAACGCCATATGCGTCCTTGTACATGTCCCAATACTGACATTGGGCTTGTTCCAAAGGGGACATTTCGTTCCAAGATAGCATTTTAGTTTCCTTTTCAATCACAATAGAGTAAGTTTACCTCCAAAGTGAATTAATGTAAAGCACTATTTTAGACGCTGTAAGTCGTTGATTTTAAAGGGGAATTTAACCCTACAGGACGTAGGGTTACTCAAAACCACATCTGTAGCGAGTTGTGGTGTGGCAGTGGGGTTTGCCTTATCTAGTGAGTTTTCGTACTAATTTTAGCCAATAATAATGTAAACTGCGTGGTACACCGAAGTCAAAAATATCAATGCGCCAGCCCACTTCCTTTGGCATGCTGCCGTATGCCTTGTCTAGTATTTCCTTTGGGCTCATCTATCATCTTTCGTTTCCCATATTGCGTTGTCCGCAACAAATTGGTTATTCGGCAGCTGTCGTTCGGGGATAACATTATAGTCATCCCAATTCTTTTGTTTCATTTCTGGGTTAGACTTTGCCTTTGATGCAAATTTGCCCATCTCTGATATAATCCATCTGCTTTGTTCAGCAACAGGACTGTCGGACTTTAAAAATTCTGTTTGTTTCTTTGACTTTTCCATGCGTTCTTTTTGTGAGAACACACGATGGTTACCGCAAGATCGCGAGCAAAATGGTCCACGCTTATTATGTGTAACACCGCAGTGTGGACATTCCTTTTCGCGATAGCTACCCATTTACATCTTTCTTCGGAAATGGCCAATTACCCCAAACATTTTTTCTATACTCATCTTCCCACTCTTTTTGTTTTTCATGGGATACTAATCTATCTTCGGTCCATGCCTTTGCTTCTTCTTCGCTATTAAAGAAGGGACTAATAACACCACCCTCTTCTCTTGTCCAGAAGTAGGTATAGGTGCTCATACCTGCGTCTCTATATTTTATTAGTTTCATGTTGCATTCGTTCTTCAATAATTTTAAATGCTTCGTCTTCTGCTTGCTGATCCTGTATTTCTTTCGGAGACTTCTTAAAAATATTGTCCCAACGAGCATTGAATTCATGCATCGGTACACTTATTGGTCTCGCCTTGCTACCTTTTCCACCATCAGACATATTGCTGTGCCTTAATATATTGTTTTTCTGTTATTTCTTTTTGAACAACTGACTCAATCCAAAATATTGAGTTTTGAAACTTGACCCATGAGTTTAAATTGTAACCACGGCAAAACACTTTGTGTTTGAATCCATGTTTCCACTTAACATCTAACTGAAAATATTTATCTCTTACCAAGTGTCAACCCCTGTTATTTCTGTTATAAATTCGCCTTTGACTCCATCATGGTCGTAGGGAATTGCTGCTTCAACAGTATATCCTATTCCTGAACCTGTTTCTCTTGTGATTGTTACCATCACTGCTCCTGGAAACTTTTCCATGAGTTCAACAATTTTATCTATCTCAGTTGTGAATAGTGGTATCGATACTTTGCTCATTTACTTCTCTGCTTCTGATATAATATTTGTACATCTTGACATAGGATGCGAACCGAATTGGTTCATGCTCAAAATTTGGTAACTCACCAAAGTGTTCAAGCATGTCATTATAAAATTGGATTGCTTCTTCGTCTGTCACTTATACTTGTACCCATTCTGATCTGCCCATGTATAGGCATCTTCTTTTGATGTAAAATATGGTGGACCAACTCTTTCGGTTGGTCTAATGATTTGAACCCAGTAGAATATTAAAACATCTGGACCTGGATCTTTATATGTTACGAGTTTGATTGTTGGGACAGCCATATTATTCTCCGAGCCACTCTAATAGTTCATTCTCTTGAAGCATGCCAGTGACACGTTTAATTTCTTTTTCTTCTTTGTCTACCATTACCAATGTTGGCACTGAACGAATATTAAAATTTGTCGACATGAAAACATTGGTATCGATATCAACTTCTTCAATTGGCATTTTAATTTTATCACCAGCACCTTTGATTACCATTGATAACCCTTTGCATGGACCACACCAGTTTGCTTGAAATTTTAACACTTTCATAATGTTCCTTATTGGTTGCAGAGGAGGGATTCGAACCCCCGATTCTTGGCTTATGAGACCAAGCGGATAGACCACTTCCATACTCTGCGATAATTAATGGTGCCCTAAGACGGATTCGAACCGCCCACCTACTGATTACTAATCAGTTGCTCTACCAAATGAGCTACTAGGGCGAGTAAAGTATTTATACTCCATTGTTTAGTGTTATCGTGCCAATTTGTCAACAATGTAGCTAGCACTGACAAGCGAATAACAGTTATATCAGACAGTGTCGGTCGCACCCTTGCTGTCGAGTAGTCATAGCGTCCTATGACGATACCTTGATAACACTAAACAATGGAGCGGAATATCAGAATCGAACTGATGACAACAGTTTGGAAAACTGTAGTTTTGCCATTAAACTAATCCCGCAGGTGAGGAACAATGTTTCAATTCAAGCGAATAGTCGCAAAGCAATATGCAGTGTGCAATATGCAAGAGACAGCCCACAAGAGTTTATCCATGAAGCAACAAGCAGCGACTATAACAGTCTAGTATAATCATGGAGCAGACACTATATATTCGGACAGATTGTTCGGAGTTGGTTTTCAAGACCAGATCCAATACCTTTAAAGGGTATTATTTTTGCTCTATTCCCTATCCTATCCGCACTGTTCCTCAAAACTTACAAAATACCTTCCACTTTCAATACCATTTCATCAACAAGATCAATGTTGATTGTTGTGTTGACATTGAGTGTCAACAACTTGTCTTGAAGTTGTTGCTTTTGACGCTTCAACTTTTTTACCATTGCCTTGGCAGCATCAATGGTGCTTTGCTCAACAACAGATGTTTCAACACTAGTGAAACGATCGCCATACATACGAGCAGATGCATCTTGTGTTGTTGCTTTCAGTTTCTCAATACGAGCACGAATTTCATCAAAAGATTTTGCCACGTCCTTAGTAGTAATACCACTGTAAACTGCCATCGTAGCATCGATTAACTCGATCTCGGTCAATGTTTCGCTGATACCAACTGCAGCGTTTGCCTTAGAAACACTCTTGCGAATATTAAACAAAGCAGTGTTCAATGCTATCTTGCGAGTAACATCAGTGGCATAATTTGCCATCGCCTTCTCGAGAGTATCAGAAATACTAAGAGTGTACTCAGTAACATTTAATGTGTCACTGACATCTTTGCTTGCAATTACTTTGCGAATCTCGCTTTGGATTGCGTTTGCCTTACGTAGATTAATTGTTTCCATTTTCATTTCCTCGCTTCAATAAAATAATTATACTATAAACATCTCTTAATGTCAAATCAACTGCAAGATTTGGAGTAGGTGACAGGACTCGAACCTGCATTATTCAGATTTGCAATCTGTTGCCTAGCCATTCAGCGCACACCTACATTAATCTTACTCTGCTGTGTTTAGGAACACCTGATAACAAGTAGTCCATTTGATCAGCAAGAATATTTCTATTTTCAAGAATCATTCTTTCGTAGTGGTTTGGTTCGTATGGAATATACATCAATTCCATTTTTGCTTTCTCTAAAGATTTGCTACCTTTCTTGGCATTGCACTTTAGACAAGCAGTGACCACATTCATCCATGTGTTCAAACCACCCTTTGATACAGGATGAATATGATCTCTAGACAAATGACCAGAACCATGTACGTCACCGCAGTAAGCGCACATGTGTCTGTCTCTGCCGAACAATGTTTTGTTTGTTAGAACAACTTTCCCAATCTTTTCAATAGAAGTATTACCTTTTACGGCAATGATAGATTTAGTTTCTAGTACTGATTGTGTCCCATCATTACGATAGCCACCACGATATGTTGCGATAGTTTCACCAAGCGACCAAACAACTTGGTCTTTGGCATGGTAACAAATTGCGTCATCAAAATTTACCCATGCTCTTGGTAAACCTGAAGAATCTAGTGCTAGAACATTCATATCATTCTTCCTTTCGAATTGCTCTCTTCTGTGCTTTGCGTTCAGTTTTCCAAAAGATACGCTTCCAATCTCGCAGATGTTTCCACCATTGAGGACTTTTAGTAAGATTGCCTTGCTTTACATTTGCCATACTCACTCCTATTTAGATGGTGTCCCCCAAGGGATTCGAACCCTCATCTTATCAATTATGAGTTGACAGCATTAACCAGTTATGCTAAAGGAACATTGGTGCGGATACCGAGACTCGAACTCGGAGAACCAAGATTTTAAGTCTTGTATGTATACCAATTCCATCATATCCGCAAACCATGGTGCCCCGAGCAGGAATTGAACCCACATTCATGGTGTAGAAGACCATTGCATTATCCATTATACTATCGGGGCATAAATAAAATCATGATAACACCACAAGAAGCATCTCAAACTCTACTGTCTTCATCGACAGGATCCTATGTTGAACATGGGAGTTACACTTGCGTAAAAACTTTCACACCTCAATTCGTTACTCAAAAGTTACCATTCATACTTGACCCATTGGCAGAGAGTAAGGGATTCGAACCCTTGGGGCAGCTTTCGCCACCCGACAGTTTAGCAAACTGTTGATTTAAGCCACTCATCCAACTCTCTATACATTTGGCATCCCGCCAGGGACTCGAACCCCGACTAATGGTTTTGGAGACCATCGTGCTGCCATTACACCAGCGAGATATATTGGTGCCCCATGACAGAATCGAACTGCCGATACCTGATTACAAAACAGGTGTTATACCATTTAACTAAAAGGGCAAATTGGTGGAGGATAAGAGAATCGAACTCTTTTGACCTACGTGCAAGGCAGGCATAATACCCAGTATATGAATCCCCCAAATTGGTGTCGGGTTTCCACCGACTGCTAATCAAACCTTTCGGTGATTAATCTGCCACCTCTTTATATTCAGTGGACTTTTATATGGTCCGAGTACAAGGATTTGAACCTTGGACCCCCTGCTCCCAAAGCAGGTGCGCTACCAGACTGCGCTACACTCGGATAAAAACTTGGCTCCCCAGCGTGGGATCGAACCACGGACACCTTGATTAACAGTCAAGTGCAACTACCGCTGTGCTACTGGGGAATAATAAAATTGTGGCAGGTGAGGTATCTGGTCATTGATTAGTCAACAACTTGCCCATTCTCCTTTTACTTTCCTTACCACAAAACTTGGAGCAGGATATCGGGTTCGAACCGATGACATTCTCGTTGGCAACGAGACATTCTACCACTGAATTAATCCTGCATAAAAACTTGGTACCTTGTGACAGGATCGAACTGCCGACCTTCTCCGTGTAAAAGAGACACTCTACCGCTGAGTTAACAAGGCTCTTCGTTTGACCCAGCTGTACTCATGACCATCTGGTGTCAAACCATTCTTAACTTCATCAACACCAAACACACCACAGATTTCCATATTGTTACCAACAATAGTAACAAACTCTTTCATCAACTTGGCATGTTTCAGTGCTTCATCTAAATTTTCAAATTCTTTTTCATTTATTCTATACATAATAACTTTCATTTGGTGCCGAGGGCGAGACTCGAACTCGCAAAATTTGGTTTCTAAGACCAACACGTATACCAATTCCATCACCTCGGCATTAACTTTGGTACCCCACCCCTGATTCGAACAGGGATACCTCTTCCTTTTGAGAGAAGCGACTTTACCAATTTGTCCAGTGGGGCACTGGTACTCGGTGATGGTTACGATCCATCTACAGCTGCCTTATCAAGACAGTACCTCACCATTCGGTCTACCGAGCATACTATTTGGCGGAAAGCAGAGGAGTCGAACCCCATCCCCTTTCGGAGAACCCAGTTTTCAAGGCTGGTCGCAGGACCAACCCCGCTGCATTACTTTCCTTATCTTGGTAGTGATAGTAGGATTCGAACCTACGATAACTTGCGTATGAAGCAAGCGCATTACCACTTTGCTATATCACTAGAATTCTTTGGGGTGACCACTGGGAATTGAACCCAGATAAGCGGAATCACAATCCACGACTTTACCATTAAGTTATGGTCACACCAAAGAATTCTTGGTAGGGGCACAGAGAATCGAACTCTGATTTGTTGGTTAAAAGCCAACTACTTTGCCGTTAAGTTATACCCCCGAATCTTATCTAACCTGCGCAATGCTTTGTTTGTCTTGCGATGCGCACCAGCTTTTCTAAATAGTGCCAGAACAACGAACTGGTTACGTTGCTTGGCGATCATCTTTCGTTTCATCTTTCTTCTCCTAAAATTAATTGGTACCCCATGAAGGAATTGAACCTCCACCCCTGCGTTCGTAGCACAGTGTAATCATCCATTTTACTAATGGGGCATAACTGGTACCGAGAGACGGGATCGAACCGCCCACACCTTGTGCTTCAAACAAGTGCTCTACCAACTGAGCTACCTCGGCATCTATACTAACTCATGTTCCATGCTAACGCTAGTCGAGTAGTAGCCATTTGACTCACCGAACCAACGAACATCAACATATCCTTTGCGAGTTGCGAATTTGTAGAAAGTCCACTCAACGCACTCATGATACTCATCATCCAACACAGGTGCTTCACCCGAAACTTCTTCAGCAACCAACAGTGGTTCACCTTCTAAGTCAGACAAATCACCAACGATGTCATCGATGTAAACAGATTCGCAACAATCTTGATAGTGGAAGAACTTGAATCTTTCTGTCGCATTCTCAAACACCATCTCATTGCCATCTTGTCTCACCGATGTAAAAACTTTTCCTAACATTTTTTCCATATCAAACTCCTCAAAAACTTGGCGACTCGTAGGGGAATCGAACCCCTGTATCCTGTTAGACAGACAGGTATAATGACCATTATATGAACGAGCCAAAAAACTGGTGGAAGTGGTAGGATTCGAACCTACAGCGTTTCTTATGTGGCGGATTTACAGTCCGTTGCCTTCAACCAATTCAGCACACACTTCCAAAACTTTGGTACACCATGGGGGAATCGAACCCCTCCTTTTGTCTGTGAAAGAGACATGTCCTAACCGATAGACGAATGGTGCATATACCAAACTAAAATACACTGGGTGTTTAACAGAGAACTCAGATTTGAACCTGACCTACCGTGCCGTCCACGGACTTGTCTGTTAACCACATTACTTGCCAAGTTGTTCCAGCGTGACCACCGTATCCACCTTTCGGTTTCGTTTCCATCTTTCATGTATCTTAGCAGAGCCCAGCCGTCACTGGGATTTAGAACTCTGCATAAAATACCTACTGGCTTGGTAACCAATGCATTTTAGTTTGGCAGGGGCACTTGGAATCGAACCAAGAACGACGGATTCAAAATCCGTAGTGATACCACTTCACTATGCCCCAACAATAACTATCGCAAAATTTTAAAGAACAGTTGGCTGGGCTCTGCCCATTTAATGTTTCCTGCTCAGCTTTTTGCTTTTCAGCGTGCTTTGCGTTTTGAAACAACCAGAACCTCAAGTATAACTCAGATCCTATTTAATGTCAAGGACTATTTTTAGTAACCTTACAGTTCGTAGGGTCTTTAATCATAGCACCTTATCACATCAGAACCTCAAGTATAACTCAGATCCACATTTAAGTCAAGCGATAACCCTACACGATGGTAGGGTATACCTCAAAACAAAAAACCCTCAGGACTTTCATCTCTGAGGGTTTGGGTAAATAATCTGTTAGACTAGTCTACTTACCGAAACCCTCTCTTATCATTCTCAATCGCATAACCCAATACTGGTGTGCGTGAGCATGTCCATCCACTAAAGAGTGGTAGCTGCTTATGCATAGGTATGGATCTTAACGACATTGAAAATTTTTCCTTTGATTCAGTAAGAACTTTTCAGTCCTTTGTTTATTTATAGTAATTATACACTCAATTTGATTAAATGTCAATCTTTTTTACATTTATTTTGCATGTTTCAAGAAAATCGACACCAGCAGTATTGCGATAAGAGTCCCGATATAGAACACTGCCAATACCACTTTGGTAGATAAGTTTGGCACAGTCCAAACATGGAGCATGGGTAATAAACATAGTAGCACCCAGACCAGATTCGTTAGACTTAGCAAGTTTCGCAATCGCATTTGTTTCAGCATGAAGCACCTCTGGTTTAGATTTTAATTCATATAATTTTTTATTCACATCAAGATAAACATCTACCTTGCTCTGATATAACATTGATTCTTCTAGCGATGAATCAACATAAATTTTATCTTCACATTCGTTTGTCCAACCAGAAGGCATACCATTATATCCAATGGAAATGATACGATCATCTTTTACAACAATGGCACCAACATGCAATCGCTTTGCTGAAGACAACTGAGCAAATCGTTCAGCTGTGTCCATGTAAGCACGAATCCACTTATCTTTCAATGTACGACTCCATTTTGATCTGGCACTGGTTTATTTCCAACTTCTAAACAGAATTTTCTAAATTCCTCACCGATACCAAGAGAGTCACAAAGCAGTGTCATTCTAGCAATGGCAACAGCACTCACCGATAGTGGATCTATCTTGTGTTGATCGATCCACTTTATCAGCGCAGCATCTACCTTGTTTGTCAGTTTCAATAATTCGCTTTCAATCACGCTGTTTCTCCAAACACTTCTTTCTCAGCCTGTGTCAACAACACATTTGCAAATTGCTGACAAAAAATGTTAAACCAAATTTCATCAAGCAATGGTGCTGGTGCACCTGCTTTCACTACCAGTGCTTTCAACTCATCATTCATATCGACATCACTTTCTTCAAAACATCATTGGCATCACTCAAATCGCTCAAGTCATCTTCGTAAGACTCAATGATCAACATGCGCTGCAGCAAATCTGCTTCAGCTTGTAATTCTTTATCAAGAGAATAGTACCACTCAAAGTAGTCATCCTCTGTGTCTAACTTCCACATGATATTCAACATGCGTTTTTGACGCTTGGTCACACCATGAATTATAAGTTCGTTCATAGTGTTTCCTTAAAAATGTTAGACCATGTCATCAACTTATTCAGTTTCTCATTCTTTGCTGTCATTACAGCTGACTCACCCACGATATCATTATCAATTAGCAAGTCAATCATACACATAAGGTCACCAATTTCTTCTTCAAGATGTTGACGATTGCTCAATCCTTTGAAGAAATCGTCAGCACCAAACCGAAAAACCTTACTGATTGCTTGAATAACCTCGGCACATTCTTCCTGCGTAATCAGCAAGATTTCTTTTTTCGAATCACTCATCATAATCATACACTCCATAATCTTCATCAGTACCCAGCCCAGCACTTGCCATGGCTGAATCAAAATCACCATCCATACTGTCATCGTATGGCTCACCGATTTCTTCTGCTTCAAGAACATCGTATACCATTTCCAATGTAACACCGAGAACCCCTGAGATTGAAACAGGTTTCAAACCCTCATCAGATAACTCAAGAATTTTCGCATGTAAATCTGCAACTTTACTCATACAGTCTCCTCAATTTTTACATTACCAACTCGCTCATCCCAGCGTTGTTGAACAATTTCATTTACCCAATCAACTGGACAGCCCAGTTCATCGGCAATTTCTTGACATGATTTGTAGTTGTGTGGACCACGAAATGTGTCAAGAGATTCGTGAATGTTTTCCCACAACTGTTTCATCTGAGCCATGATTAAACCCTTTCTTCCATTTTGGCTTCCATAATTTCACCGAGGATAAACTTCGCAACATTCAACTGTTTACGAACATCTTCCTTGTTGAACCCATGCTCAATCATATGCTGGCAGTCAGACATAATTCCCATAACAACCATTTCAAGACCAGACAATTGAGCAGTGATTCCACTCATGTACTGTTCACGAATAGCAGACTCAGGCATACCATAGCAGTTCTTTTCAAATTCAGTCATTTTCAGTTCCTTTTTAATCATCATAAGATAATTATACGTCCAAACCGAATTAATGTCAAGCACTATCATGAAAAACCCTACAAGGTGTAGGGTTAATAAAAAAGGTTTAAAAACAAGGACTTGGCTACTTTTTAGGGACTTTTTCTACCTTTGGGATGAACCCAGTGTCCTCAGCCCACTTTTTGGTCAACTTTGGATACAACTTGTTCAGCTTTTGATCTTTAATTGCAATCATCAACTGTGCTTCGTCTTCATGAATGCCCTCAAGCAATCCAACAAACATCTGCTCACGCTGAAGTTGTTTAAGATCCGCACGACAAAACACATAGAACCTACGCAACTCTGTGTATAGATTTGTCGGTGTCATGCCTAATGGTTCAACTGCTGTCTTGTAAGGTGGCAAACCATCAGGCAACAGCCATTTCTTTTCAGGTAGGTATGCGTACTCAAAAATAATTTTCAGTGCTGGAATACGATCCTTGAACTTGTCAAGATTTTTTGGGTCTGCATTCATGGCAGACAAGATTTCGGTAAGTGGCTGTGCCATTAAAACTCCTCAATTTCATCAAGTAACAATCGACATCTGTTGGCAATGAGATAATTCATAATTGCCATCTTGTCGCCTTTTGGTTTAATACTTAGGTATGTGTCAAGGATCAATTTTTTAATGTTCTCAGGAATGTGATCAAAGTTTACCAAAATCTGATTGCGTTGCCAGTTGCGTCGTTCCTCATCATTTTTACAAGCAAGGAAACCATTGACCATAAACTCAGTCAATCGTTTTGATGACACTGGTGTTTGTCTATCACCAACAACGAAGCAGTTATCTTTACTCAGAATGTTTGGAATACCATCACCAGTATCACCCTTAACAATATGAGTAATGTAGTTCTCGTGTAGTTCAGACTTCTTGGCAGTAATCATCTTACGCAACAGAGGGCTGTATTGCTTCACATTCTCATACTTGTGTAGTTGTTTAAAGTCTTTGTCACTTGAAACAATCATGACATTTTCATTGAACCCAAACTCTTGAGTCTGTTGAGTAAGAACCGCAATGACATCATCTGCTTCACAGGTGTCAAGGTGCATAACTTTGTAAGGGAAGAACTCAATAATTTCTTCGCGAATCTTACTCAGCGTATCAAAAATCATGCCCCAGTCTAAGTCGGAAGCATCGCGATGTTTCTTGCGACTTGCTTTGTAGTGCTCAAAATATGTACGACGCCAGTAGTTACGTCCATCACACGCAATAACAATGTCACCATAATCTTTACCATACTTTTTCTTGTATGATTTGATAGTTGACAATGTCGCATGACGAATCAAGTCAGTTGTTGCTTTGGCATCGCCTGACATCAACTCTTTCTTGAAGGAAAGAATATTAGCCAGTGATACCTGTGAGTAATCAATTAGAATCATGAAAACACTTTCAATAGGATACATTCTTCGTTAACACGACCATTGACAGTTGCTTCCTTGGTCGTCAATGCTTTATACGCTGCATTTAGTGGACGCTTACCCATGCCTTGATAACCTGTCACCAACTCTGGCTTGCGCAGTGTACGACCACCTGAGTTCGCTGGATCATAGCCAATGATAGTAGTTCCCTTGACGGACAAACCCTTATCATCCATGGCACGATAAACCTGCAGTTTCTTGTACTTTGTGTTATACACCCACAGTTCTTGACTGTTGATGATACCAGTTGCAACAATAGACTTGATAGATAACTCAGAGAAATCCTTCATGAATTTCATCTTTGACACCAACACACCTGCTGGCTTTTCCTTGCGTTGACGTGGTGCTCTTGTTGCCTTGGCTACTTGAACCTGTAAACCACACGCCACTGGGATTGACTCATAGAGTGCCAGCATCTTCTTGATCTTTGTTTTCTTGAGGTGCGAGTAACCTTCATTAAGTTGCTCATCTTTACCTTCAAGCACTTCCTTGAGTTCTTCAATTGTTTTGTCAAACATGTTGACCATAAGTTTCGCAACTGGTCCACTGATTTGATAGTTCTTCAAGACAGTTGAAGCATCAAATGACTTATCATCGATAATGAAATCGTCAATCAATCCTTCAAATTCTCCAGCCATACCACGTGCTTTCTCAAGCATGCGTTCTTGAATGGAAATAACATTGGCTGCTTCTTTGGCAACTGATGCGTCAACTTCTTTCTTTGTTGGTTCAGGTTTCGGTAGTGTGTTCTTCAATTCAGCAAATTTCTTTGCGAAGTAGAGTGCTTCCTTCTCAAGTAAATCTGAACCAGTGTCTTGTAATCTGGCAAGGATACCTGCTTGACGGAAAAGTTTCTCATCAAGTTTGGTAAGTTGTACTGCCAGTTTCTTGTCGGTCTGAGCGACATGATGAATGAACCACTTCTTTTTATCTTTGTCATCATGATGTGCGTTAAAATAATTCAACGCATGTAGTAAGTCTACTTGATAATGATTAGAACGAAGTTGTGGTTCATCACCTTTTACCATTCGTTCATGTTTTGCTGCTTGCAGTTTGTTTTTAGCCGATGTAGCCATAGGGTATTCTCCTCAGTTAAGTATTAATTATACCCTATTTAACAATTAAAGTCAAGCATTATTTTTTGAACGATACACCAGTTGTGCCACCGACTACACCACCCAAGACCACTGTAGCGATCCAAGTGTTGAAAGACAAGGGGATTGCAAGAGCAGGGAACAGAGTGTTTAGCGACCAAATAGTTGCAACTGGCATGATAACAATCAAAGCAAAAATTACTGCAACAACAAATAAAATCTTAGCCATTGTTTTTCTCCTGAACGATTGCTTCATACAAATCTTCAAACTCTTCATGCTCCGCTACTTCTTGAGTGTAGTTTTGCTTGTGATATACCTTTGCCATACGAGCAAGGGTTTTCTTTGGAAGTAAAAACTTCTCTGACATATCCTTGATTGTTTCACGAATCAAGTCACGCTCTGCTTCAATGCGAGTCATTGACCCACTAATCTCAGCAAGCATTTTCTTGATCTTGTTACGATCTTCTGGACTGGATACTGATTGTGTCATTGTTGTTCCTTCAATTCTTTGATACGCATTTCTAAAACAGCAATCGCAGTGTTAAAATGCCCTGTTCCTTCTGTCTCTGGATTGTAGTAGCGACGCAGAACTTCTACCTCAGTTTCCAATACAGCGATGTATTCTTCTCTTGTTGTGTCGTAGGTAATCATACTGTTCCCCAATCAATGCGAGTAATATTACTGGTGTTAAAAGAACGCCATTCTTGTTTATCTAAGTCAAAGGCAGCAACAGCATCACCTGTTGTCATGGTACCAGTACCTTTTGGTTGCATAGCATCAGGAATCAAATCGGATTGTTTGGTGCACTTCATAACACGAAGTGTTCCATCTTTCTTGGTGAAAGTCACAGTGATTGTGCTTTCGCTTAGATAACCACGCAGATATTCAGCGAACTCTGGCTCTTTCATGATTGCATCTAGATCAACACCAGATGCTTTTGCCAATGAAATAAAATCAATACCACTATTACTTGTTACCATAACGAACCTCACCTATATTTTGAAAAAACTTACAGAATTGTATAAACATTTTAGTATCTAAATTAAAGTCAATGTCTGGATAGACAGGTCTTTTACCTGTGCTGTCATCAGTATTTGCTCGCTTAATTTTAATTTGATGTAGATCATATTTCTTGTCATGAACATGTTCCATACGGATTTGGTAATCCTCGGTAACATCTAACTCGACATATGATTTTACACTTGGATCAATCGCCATAGGGTATCACTTTCACTTTTATAAACTCACCATCACCATTCTCCACTGGTTGAGCAGATACTAGGATAGATTGTTTGGGTCCAAAAATTGGCCAGTTCTTTTTAAGAACATAACCTTCGATGAATTCACGTGTCACTGTTAGTGACATAGAATCTGTTACTGGTTGTTTTGATTGTAACAAAGCAGGTACCTTTCTATCATATATCATTGTCTACCATTTCCTGTTTAAGTTTAAGGGAATTCGTTAGTGCTTTCTCGGCAACTCGCAACCCATACTCCATTTCCCAGAGTCTACGTTGTTGCATGTCCATCTTTTTGCGTTGATCAGACAAATCATTCATCAACTGCTCAAGATCTTTTTTAAACACATCCCATTGTGCCTTTACAGGGGTAACTGTAAACCACTCACCATTAACTAGTGTGTAGCCATTCTTTTCTCGTAGTTCATCAGTCCAGTTTGGACCCATGATATATTTTGGTGCTGGTTCATGATATACTTCAAAGCCAGAACCAACGATAAGGTCATCGATTTTCTGAAACAAATTTGGTAATTGGTCTTTACTATACAGCATTTTCATCTACCTCTGTTTCTTCAGATTCATACTCTTCCTCACGACCAAGCATTGCTGCATGAATATCACAAAGAGTTGTGTGCCAGCCATCGGTGTATCGTTTACCTGGTGCACCACACTGTTCACATGTAACATAACTCATGGACTCTGCAAAATTAATGTAGTGGTAATGCTTGTCAGTTGCAGCCTGAACATAGAAACGAAGTCCACCGAACTTTTCTTTTACTTGAACAGCGACTGGAACTTTCGCAGTTTCTTCATCAAGTTTTGTCTTGGCTTCATCAACTTCTTCTTGTGTTACTACTTTTGTTCCCCAAATAACATTACCAGCACCAACTTCCATAAGATGGTCATAACGACTTTTTGCGCCACGGTATTCACTAGTCAATATACCACAAAGAGTATCGATGATGTTAAACCAGCCATCACCTACCTCAAACCCAAAACACATTAATGTTTCTTCTGGGCTTCCATTCCGATTCTTAAAGATCAGTGGATATCCTGCACACAGTGCTTCGTCTAATTCTTTTCTCATGGCCAAGTCCTATGATTTTCTGCTACATGTTCCATACCATCATACTCATGGATGTGCCACTTAACATCATCAGGAATTTCAATTATAGAAATAGCACTATATCGAGTGTTGGCTTTATCACCTAGTTCTTCAATGACTGCGATCAAATCTGGATCAGCACGATTCTCTGTCATATCATAATCACTTAAATAATGGTCGTCGTCACCAGCATGTCCTGCTTCGTAATAAGAAGCACCGATAAATGAACGACCTTCTTCTGGCTCCACTTTATCGAACGCAATACCTTTACGATCCAGCAACTTCTCAAACGCTTCATTTGAGATACCAAATCCACCAAAACATGTATTAATTGCTACTTTCATTTTGTTCCTTAATTAAACTCTACATTCATATTATACATGAAAATTCATTTTTCGTCAAGTCAGACTTGCAACTATCGAGAGACACGAAGTTCTGCATCGGGATTGTCCAAACATGCATTATGATATTCACGAACAAAGTTCACTAACCCATCATAATCACCCCAACCATTCTCTGGATTGAAAGGTTTATACTTCTCAGGGAAACAGATTAGTTCAATCAAACCTTCATGCAATAAAGAAAGAATTTCAATTGCTTTGGTAAACTGAAGTTCTTCTGGTCGCCAAAGGATAGTATACAATGTCACTGTTCCAGCCATATAAGGTATATTAACCTCACCAGCCATCTTACCAAGATTGTGAGTGATATTACTAGAGTAAACCGAAGTCGGCTGAGTAACCATCAGATCAACATCAAGACTCATTTTATTTCCTTAGAATTATCTGCAGTATTTTTGTCTTCCCGTAGTTCGACAAATACAGGGAGGAACAAACTTTCTTCACCAGTTTTATTCTTAATCCTAGCATTGTACTTGATAGCGACAATTTTCCCAAGAAGATCTTTCTCCTTATACGATTTACGATGCGTGTCATTGAACCCACTTCCTACATTTACTTTAACAATACCATCGGCAGACTCACAAATAATTGCACCGAGCAAACCAGGTTTCTTTTTGTGTGGCTCAGTGCCAACAATTTTTAAATCACATTCAAGTTCGCCTTTGAACTTAATCTGGTGCTTTGCACGTTTATCTTCCCAAACACCTGAGCCATCTTTTAGAATGATACCTTCTAATCCTTCAGAAAGATATCCTTCGAATATTTCTGTTGCTTCTTCAAGAGTATTTACAATGTTACTTGTTACTAACCAAATTTTCTTTTCAGTTTTAAATGGAACAGCATCCAGAATCGTTTTCAACTTAGAGAACCTGCGAGAGTAAGGTGTGTCACAGTAAGAATCTTCAAACAAAACATAGGGAATAGCATCCCAAACTGAAGCATGAACCATGTCCGCTTCTTTTGCTGAAATAGTTCCCTTAACAGCCTTGTTCAAAATACCATTACCTGTTTGACGATCCAAAAATTGACAGCCATCAGGATCCATCACCATTAACTCACCATCAAACACCATGTCTGATCCAGCAGCGATTGCAATAAATTGATCTTTCAAGTCTGTATCTAACAAGATTTCTTTACCATTACGACTACGGAATTCACAAGTTTCATTTTTGACGATAGCATTAAATCTCATACCATCCATCTTCAACTGCGCATAAGCAGGAAATTTAATTTTGTCAACCAATTTTTGCTCGTAACCTGAACACAGCATAACAGGATATTCTTTGATGAGTCCTGGCCAAACTGCATTGGCTGTTGATATAGAAACACCACACATTAAATCTTTCTTAATGATGCGCTCAAGCACCTTTGCGTCATCGGCAGACACCAACTCAAGAACCTCAGTCAGTTTATCAATGGCAGCATTTCCAGTGACCAAACGATTACACAACTGATAGAGATACGGAAACGCATCTTTCAGATTGAGGTTTACGCTTGTATGATTTGGTTTATATGCAGGAATCTTACGCTGATAGAAGTTCGTGAAGGGATCTAATGCCAAAGAAATAACTTGACGCAAGACAACATCGTTGACATTTGCTTTCAGTGTGTCGAGTTTAAAGTTGCGAGAATTATCCGCAGCCAATTCATTAAAAAATTTATTCAGATTCATAACATACCTTTACAATTTCACAAACTTCTCAAACGGAACAACATACTTTACCCACCAACCATTTGGTTCTTTATATTTTGGAAAAGTAAATTTTAAACTTCCACGACCTGAAGCATTTGAATATGCATTCTTTTCTTTATTTGTTAGAAACACAAAACAAAACTCTTGTCTCAATGGATTGTAAATCACAATCTTCATATTTCCAGTTTTCGTATCAGTATTTCCTACTGTTCCAGTCCAACATCCACCATTACTGGTATCCCAGCTGTAGCGAAGTGTTTTTACTTCAGTCCCATCAGAATGGTCCATTCCTTTAATATTAGACCATTTTACACCTTGTTTTAATCCTGCTAATGCTATTTCCCAAAATCTTTCATATGAAATTGCCCTTTTATTCCACAGCCAAATAGCCAAATCTTCGTTTAAAGATTTAATTTCCTGGTATGCTTTGTAGAATCTTATTTCTTCCATATTAATTAATTCCGTACCCTGCTCGCAAAGAAAATTCATTATCCTCTCCTCATAGTTGCGATGGCTACTGCTTCTTCATCACTAAAAATTGGAACAGCATTAGACTTATGCATAGTGCCGATACCCTTTACCTTTGTACCTGTATAAACAGGATTTGCTTTCTTATAACATGGCGCACCAGTGAATGGAAGACTTGGAATCTTAGGTGTCTCACGACAAGCAGGTTTCCCAAGGAAGTCTGACTCACTGAGTTTCTCGTGCTTTTGTGGAGCAGTCGAAGTCTTTGTGGCATACTTCTTTAACATTTTTTCCCAATCTTCACGCAACTGCCTTGCCTTGGCATCGGGTTTGCGTTTCTTGGACTTGTGTGTACCAGTGTGTAAGATGTTCATAAAATAATTATACCTCAAACAATAATTAATGTCAAGCGATAACCCTACTCTTAGTAGGGGTTTCCGTAAAACTCTTTAAGCGCAGTCTGAAGTTTAAGCGCAGACAGGGCGATTTCAAAGGTTTCTCCGTTAACCGATAATTCGGCTAAAAAATCTAAAAACTCGCTAAAATCTAAATCATTTTTAAAAACAGGCATCTTTTTCTCCTCTTGAACCTTAATTATACCTACTTCGGGAATTAATGTCAAGCATGTGAAAAACCCCACGCAGGGTGGGGTTTGCAAGAGGAGAGATAACCCTTTACTCTGTAGGGGTATCCTTTTTGCGTCCTTTTTCTTGTCTTGGTGGTGCTTTCTTGGCTTCAAGTTCACCATCTATCATTAAGCGAATAAACTGTCTACGACTGTTGTTGTCAACAATTGTGGAAGCCATGCGCTTGGCTGTCTTGCTCAATCTAAAATTCTTGTCAGGTTTGTTCATAATTTCTTTCTATAAATTAACTTTTTTCATTTTTTCCCACTGCCAAAACACAAGCAACTTTAGCACTATACTGTAAAATTGTCCATGTTCCAGTTTCTTTGTTTTCCATCAATACAATAAAACTTCCTGTATCTCCTGGACCAGTTGGTTCGCCTTTGAATATAATGCTTTCATTAAATTCTTTTAAGCCAACCATCGCTTCTAAAAATTCTGTACATACTATGTTTTTCTGAGTTGTAAAAGGTTCTGCTCTACAAACAGAACAAAATAAACAAAACAGTATTAATAGTTTTTTCACAGTTTACCTCTAAGTTTCATCCCGACAAATGTTCCAGCGAATGCTCCGAAACATGCAGGAATCATAAGCCAGTGATCGGTGGTGTAGTTTACAACTGCCACTGCAGCGATGAAGAACACAACCACAGACCAAGCACTTGCTTTGAGCACTTCATTATTTTGCACAGATCTTAGATAGTACGTGTAAAAAACATCGGTGAAAAATAAGGCAAAGAAAGTCAACCACCACTCAGTCATCTTTCTTTCTTTCAATCTTCTTCGATTCGGGAAAGTATGGTTCAATCACATAGTGATTCGCACCCCACCAACCAAATGCCGTAAAGAATCCGTATACTATAACTTCCAATATCATTTAATTCTCCGTAAGTTCATTGACAAAATTCAAAAGTAGTGTATGATGATGACCACCATTCCAATATTTATTTATGTACTGCCAAGGATCCTCATACCAGTACAGTGGTGCTTCAGGATGACAACCTATTAAACCAATCCTACCTTGAATGATTGCCATTGGATCTCCATTGGCATATCGCGCAATTGTTTTGAATTTAGTTTCATCGCCTATTAATGCGCAGCCATCATAGAAGTACATCTTTTCTTGTTGATTTTTCCATGTGACTGAAGCTACCGTTCCGTAGCTTCTTTTTACATCAGAATTTGGTTGCTTTATATATTGAACAGGGTTGATATCAGTAAGTATATCGAAGTACCTGCTTCCAGCCCAATAAGCACCCATACAGATGCCAAGATAGTGACCACCACCATCCACGAATCTGGCGATTCGATTCGCTCTTCTTCTAGTGAAGAAATTAGGATAACTGTCGCTATCACCAATACCACCAGGAAAAGCAATAACATCAATATGGTCAAAGAAATTATCATCATCTAACTCCTTCTCTTCGAATATTCGAATTTGGTACTCAGAGGATAACGCATGCACCATTGCATATGCGCAATCTTCAGAACATTCTGGATGTCGCATAAACAGTGCGAGGTGTTTCATGTTTTGTTTACTAAATTTTCTTTAAATATTTTCCAAGCATTATCCCATGTCCAACGCTGACTACCTTCTAAAACTCTTTCTCTACTTAATTGCAAACATCCATCAACAGCGTGTTTTAAGTTTTCGTTCATGAAACCAGTTTCCGCTTGATCAATAACATCAAGTGGACCATCACAAGGAAACGCAGCAACTGGAGTACCACAAGCCATGGCTTCAATCATTACAATACCAAAGGTTTCCCAACGAGATGGAAACACAAATACTTCTGCGTTGGCATAATATCGTGCCAGATCTACGCCAGTCTTAAACCCCGTAAAATGGACACTAGGATATTGTTTCTTATAAGTTTCAAGCATTGGTCCATCGCCTACCATTATCTTTTGATATCCAGGATACTCTAACTCAAAAAATGCTTCTAAATTCTTTTCTTTACTCACACGACTAACACACAGCAAATATTTTGCTAGTAATTCTTCTCTAAGGTTAGGTGTAAAGATTTCTCTATCAACACCACGAGTCCAAGAAATAACTTCTCCATCGAATCCATGTGATTTTAAATCCTTGACCATAGTGTCAGTAGTAGTTAGAACTTTACCACTATGCTTATGAAACCAACGAACAAATCGCCAAGTAATCCATTCTGGTATACCAAATAACTTCTTTAAACCTTCAGGAAACTTAGTATGGTAAGCAGTATTGTGCCTAATATTATGTTTTGAAAGATATGCTCTAGCCCACAAACCCAAAGTACCCTCTGTGGCGATATGGATATGATTCGGATTAATCTCCTCGATCTTTTTCCAAATTTTCCACGGGAAGGTAATCTTGACTTCGTTGTAGCCAGGACAATCAACATAGCGGAAGCACCTGGGATCAATATAATCCACAGTATAACCATCGCGAATCGCGCATGCTTCAATGTTCTTGTAGGTCGTAACAACACCATTGATTTGATCAGGTAAGTTATCAGTTATAATTAAAATCTTTTTGGTCATTGAACTGTTTGAGTATGTTTATGCTTTAGTGATTTCTTCAACGCTTTCAACCACAACTTCTTTTCTTTGATCTTGTCGTGGCTCACGCACGCTTGATACATCTTCTTTACTATCTTGCGAACTTTCATGGTCATTCTCCTTGGTCCAAGTTATAATTTCCCATTTACCGTCATGATGCTCAACAAGAGCAGTACATGACTCAACCCAGTCACCATCATTCATATATATCACGCCATCAATCTGTTTGATTTCAGCATGATGAATGTGGCCACAGATTACTCCATCGTAACCTCGCTTCTTACAATAACCAGCAAGATTGCGTTCAAACTGAAACATAAAGTCCGATGCTTTCTTTACTTTATGCTTTAAATATTTACTCAGCGACCAATACCCAAAACCCATTTTATGACGAACCCAATTGAAACGAGAGTTCCAATCAAGAACTAGATCGTATAGTTTATCACCAAGAAATGCAAGCCATGGAGCAAGTCTAGTAATACCATCAAATAAATCACCATGCGTTATTAGATAATGCTTACCATCTGCGCCAATATGTTCTGTTTGATTTTTAATTTCAATCAGACCAAAAGAAAATCCGTATGGGATCATTGGTCTTAAGAATTCATCATGATTACCTGCAACGTATATAACTCTTGTGCCACGTTTGGCGTGACCAAGGATTCTACGAACTACATTAGTATGAGATTGTTTCCAACGCCACTTGTTCTGCTGAATTTTCCAAGCATCAATAATGTCCCCAACCAAATATAGAGTATCACACGTATTATGTTTGAGGAAATTATTTAACTTAGCTGCTTGACAATCACGAGTACCTAAGTGAACATCACTTATGAATATCGTGCGGTATTTCATACACTAAACGAACTACCACATCCGCAGGTTGATTTTGCATTTGGGTTCGATATAACAAACTGTGAACCTTTTAATTTGTCGCTGGTAAAGTCAATGGTTGCATTCTCAAAGTAAGTCATGCTCATGGCATCAACTACAAGATTGTCTATAACAAAGTCATCTTCTTCTTTATCTGCTTCAAGTGTAAACCCATAGTTAAATCCAGAGCAGCCACCACCAGTGATAAATGCCCTTACATATTTCATGGATGGTTCATCTAAAAGAATTTCGGTAAGTTGTTGTTTTGCTGATTCAGTTAAATTTATCATACACACTCACATTTCAATTGATAGTCATGTATCGCTGCTTTAATTGCATCTTCTGCAAGTATTGAGCAGTGAATCTTAACAGGTGGTAATGCTAGTTCTTCGGCAATCTGAGAGTTGCGTAAATTAACAGCATCGTTAATGTGCATCCCCTTAACCCATTCTGTAACCAGCGACGAACTGGCGATTGCTGAACCACAGCCATATGTCTTGAACTTAGCATCTCTAATAATACCATTTTCATCTACCTTAATTTGTAGTTTCATCACATCACCACAAGCAGGTGCACCAACCATACCAGTTCCAACTGATGGATCGTCTTTATCTAGAGAACCCACATTACGTGGATTTTCATAGTGGTCGATTACTTTATCAGAGTAAGCCATTATTTCTTAGGGTGTTTACCACCACACACTGGACAACCTTCATCTGTACTAAACATTATTTTCTCGCAATCATTGTTTGAATTTTTTCTTGAATTATCTTTGCCCAAAAAGGCTGTGGAAAGTTCCAACCAACAAATGCCCCAATTGCTACCCAAAATAGTGTATCTAACATTTAAGTCTCCTTTAGTCGTCAGAAGCAGTCGCACCACACTTGGCACGCTTTGCTTTAGTTAGTGCTCCATAATCAACTGGCCATTCTTTTCCTGGAGTCAATTCTATAGCACCTTGTGGGAAAGCATATGTAACACCAGCTGTTTGCATAATCTGAGCAACTGGCATACGGAATTTAGTTAAATCGTTACCTAAATTTGGATATGGAGCAACATGGGGAAATGACCAGCCAGCAATTTCTTTAGTTTGGTTGTTGATAACAATCTTATAGAAAGCATGTGGCACAACTACACCATTACCGATACGCTTGTCAGTTGCGTTATATAATCCACCGACATATACTGTGTATGATTGATTGCGTTGAACAACCCAACCACGAACTGATGTTTCTAATAGTTTCCAAATACCACGATTTAGTGAACCTGCTTGTGGGCTCATGTTGGTCATAAGGAATGATTCAAACTCTACTTGTGTGTTCCAAGATAGATCGCCATCAGGTGCCATATGTCCTTTATCGTAATTAGTTCCAACATAGTCAGCAGGAACAGCACCATTAGGAACATACTGATTGGCGGCAAAAGCATTAGTACGAGCCACACAACCCAACGCATTTTGTGGAAGTAGTTCATAGGTTACAAACCTTGGTAGTTTGGCAGGGGCATCATAGCCAACTAGATATGCCTGTTGACATAGTGGTTGAACACCAGCTGCTTGAGGGAATCCATAGGGTGCGTGGACTTGGCACTGTTGGATAGGGAAAGGTGCTCGTTGAGTCCAAGAGAAGGCACTAAGACTTGTTACACACAGTAGAATTGCTAAGATCTTTTTCATTAATTTCCAATCATTGGGTTATGGGTTACTCATCTATTTAGCGTCCAACATAGCGTTTTGGTGCAGCATCTTCTCTTCTTTGGCTTTCAGTTTTAGGAAATAATTCATTCCCAAACTGTGGATACTTTTGTTGTCGATCGTATGCCACCCACATAAACATACCAGCCATCGTAAACATAATGAATAAAATTGCAACACCAACCATAAATTCTACATGCAATTGCTTGCGTCTTGCTCTACGACGTTTCTCTTGTACAGCCTGTATTTGAATTTGCTTTGTGAGGAGAACCTTTTGTTCAGCACCCAGCTTCTTCATCATTGCGTTAACATCAGTCCAAAGTGCACCAAGTTCTGGCGGACTTTGATAAATCATCAATTCTTGTAACTCAGTACCCATCTGCTCTAACTGTTTCTTCATTAGAACACGTTGAAGAGCACGCTTACCTAGACTCGCATCACCTGTGTATACTTCTGTTTTACTTCGTTTCTCTTCTTCTTCAAATACTGCTATACACTTATAGTAGTTGTCGTAGTATACGCCAAGATGATCACCGATCTCACCATAGATATTGTTGGTTTCGGCAGACTTTTTGTTTAACTCAACTACACGAGTTTTTTCTTCTTGAAATTGTTTTTTGGCTTCTGGAGATGGAGCCTTACCCTTGGCTGCGTAAGCATCATGGAACTGGTGATCTAGATCTTTGAGAACATCTTTTACATCCCCAGCTGCACCCTTTATATCTTTATAAAGTTTGCACCCTGCTTTGACAGCTGAAACTGCCCCATTCGCCAAAGCAAAGAGTGTTAACGGATCCATCTAAACCTTTACTTCTCATTTCTATATTTTGTCTCTATTAAATTTCTTATTTCTAAATTATCGGCAGTGCCTAGCCATGCAGAGAGGTTATTGTAGATCAGAGTAAGTTCTTCTTTATTGCATCTGTTTTTCTTTACCCATAATAATGTTAATTGTTTACGTTCGCTTGGCTCATGCACTGTAAAACTTATATGCTTAAACTCTCCGATATTGCATGATATTTCTGCTTCTTGCGATGAAGTAGTAGCAGTTACACACAACAACAGGAACAAAAGAAATTTCATTCATTTGTCCATCTCTTCTGATGCTAGTTTTATTGCAGTTTTTATAGAAGGTAAGTCCTTTGGTTCTTCTTTCCATGTTAAACTAATGTAACCAGCGAAAGATCCAACATCTGGGGGAACTGCGCTTCGGCATATGAATCTACCACTTTGCTTTGCTTCCCATCCATCTGGTTTCGTGATCAATTCTATCTTGTCACAAACCACATCACCACCGAGCATTCCTATCATTGCCTTGGTTCTTTCTGGAGAATCTGTGAATAAACTGCTTGTATTATTTACAATAGATTTGTCCTCACCCTTTTCATTCTTCGCATACGCAACTGTTCTTGAGTTGGTATAGAGATTCGCCTTATAGATTACAACTGTATTTGCTCCAACATCTTCTGCGAGTTTGGTGACAATTGGAATTAGACCTGAGGTATCTTTTAACTCTGGGTGTTTGTTTTGATTGGTGATTGCTTCTAGAATTACAGTACGACTGTCCCAACAAATGTAACCAACGAAAATTAGAGTTGCTAGGATGATAACTTCAAATAACTTAAATGGATTGTCTATCCACTTAATTAAATCGACAGCGGAAGATATCCAGGATGAATCTTGTTTTGGTGTATCAGCCATAAAACTGCCTTTACAATATTAACCAGATTGCTTGTGACATTAGCACTGCCCCAAAACTGCCCACTACCATGCTACCCCAGAAAAGAGGCATGCTAACTGCAAGAATAGCTGCAGTTAATAGTACAATTGAAATTTGGAAAATGCTACCAGCGTATGTGTAGTATGGGCTGCGTTGTCTAGCATCTGCACGTTCGGCTTCTAGACCACGTGCTTTTGCCATCAACTCTTTTTTACCCTCACCAGTTGCTGGATCAGATTCATAGCGTTCGATCTTGGCTGCTATTTGTCTAATCTTTTTAGGATCCTTGGCATTTTCCAGTTGGAGTTCAGCAAGGGTTTGTTTGATTGATTTTGCTTGATAGAATGCCCAAGTATTGTTTGCCTCAATTGTGTTGTTGAGGATTTTACTTGAGTTTGATCCACTCATTAGAGTGTTAACTGCGAGCAATGCAGCCAATACGGTAATTACCCAGCCAGCCTTGTCTTTTACAAGTGCTTCTCGTTCGGATCTAGATAGTGGTTTTACTTCTTTTTGTTCCATGTATATCCCCAGGTATTGTAGTTTACAATACTATTTAGGGATATAAGGGTTTATTCTTGCTTTCGAACTGCCTTGGGCGATGTGTCTTTGTTACTCCAGTCAACAATAAAGTCTGGGTGGACTGGTGTCATTACTCTACCAGCAGAATCCAATTCAATTTCTTGATGTGGCTCTGGTGGTGGACTTATTTCCCAATCAGTTTTCTCAGCTTCTGCATGATCCACTGGTGTGGTAGAATCTTCGGTGTTGGTTGTGACTCCTGCACTTGTGGGACCACTTGAACTGTTGTCTCTTGAATTGGAACTGCTTTCTGAAGTTTGTTGTTCCACTGTTGTGGTTGGTTTTCTAAACTTGTTAAAGAATCGTTCTTTAATTCTGTTGACTGAACTTTCTTCTTCGCTGGTGTCTTGACTGGTGATACTTTCTTCACTGGTGCTGACTTCACTGCTACTGCTGGTTTCTTCTGTTGAGTTGCCATTGGTTTCTCCTTCTTTTTTAAGTGGTATACTGGCTGCCATTAATAGCAAAACAGCCAATGGATCAAAAACTATCACAATCATAATTATTACAATACGAACAGCCTTTTCCAAAATACTTTGGTCAGGGTTATCTCCGTATAATAATGCTGCTATGTATTTAATTGGTCCAACTTCTGCTTCAACTTTTCTCAGTTCCGCAGCGATCGGTGCTCTTTCTTCATTTAGTCTGGCGATTCTGGTTTGAGAAGATCCAATCTCAGCAAGTAGTAAACTTCTTTCCTTTTGCTGTCCTCGTCTAATCTGTAGAGATCTCTCCACTCCTTTCGCATCTTCGCTTCTTCCAATTGTCTGGTCAACTTGTGAGTCCATTTGTTTGAGTTGGGCTCTTGACGCATTAATGTTTTCCTTTTCTGTTCTAATCTTTTCGTCAAAAATTGCTATCTGTGAAGTAACAGCACCTGTCGGTACTGCTTGGTCCAAGTGTGCCTTTGATAGATAACCAAAGATACCCATCGATGTTAAAGACATGAGAATGATTAATGCCACAACAAAGTAGCTACGCATTAACATTGGGATTTGATTCCAACTGCGATAGATCCATGATGCAACAACCAATTTAGCAAACTCCAGCACTGTTCCCATTACAACAATAGGAATAACTGCAGCTGCAAAGATTGATGCCAATCCAGCAATTGAATAGTACGCTGCCACTGCTGATAAACAGACAGCGGTAAAATATAATAAGTATGTCATAACTTTCCTCTGATATGAGAACCATGAACTCTTACACTGATTTGACCATTGTAATAATCCATTGATTCCAACACTCTTCTAGTAAATTGTTCTCTGGCTTCTATGTATGAACACTCAGCTTTTGATTTACAATAAAAAAGAATCTCTCGTTTGAAGTTCTCTTTACCAAGTTCTTCAACATCCTTACTCAATTCAATACTAGAACCATAATATTCCATCCAGTCTGAGTCAATCTTAGACCTGATTTTCTTTTTCTTTTTTGTGCCGTTTTTCAGTTTAACCATGCGATAGGTTGTTTTAGAAAACTTGGCTAATTTCTTGCCAATATACTTACGGCTGGTGGTCAGGTTTGTTATTTCATAAACAAATCCGACACAATCTTCTGGCAATTCTTCGACAATATTATCTTTATAAATCCACATAGTAGATTTATTTAGTCGTCCTCTTCTAAGTCCTCTTCTTCGAAGATGTCACCAGAACAAACAGGACAGTAGACGATGTCTTCTAGACGAACGTCGCTACCCTTTACTATAATTTTTCCTTCAGCACCACATTCTTCACACTCAAAGTGTTTAGTTGTCATGCTGCTTTCCCCCAAACATCACCCCAGTCACCTGAGAGAGCACCTTTGGCGTAGTCAGTTACACGATTCTCAAAGAAGTTGCCATGTACTGGTGCGTTGATCATTTCTTCAACCCATGGTAGTGGATTCTTTTTAACTTTAAAGATACCTTTCATACCAAGAGATATAAGTCTACGATCAGCAATGTAACGAATATAATGTTTAACATCTGCAGCAGACAAATCTCTCATGTCAGCACCTTGGTAACAAAGGTCAATGAACTTATCTTCCAACTCAACCATCTTTTCAGCAATGGTATAAATCTTACTCTTGAGTTCATCGTTCCAGATTTCATTGTTTTCTTTTACATATTCTTTGAATAAACGAATCATTGATTCAGCATGCATTGTTTCATCAACAATAGACCAAGTAACAATCTGACCCATTCCTTTCATTAAGCCATGACGAGGAAAATTAAGCAACATAATAAAAGAACTGAAAAGCTGCATTCCCTCAGTAAATGCGCTAAACACAGCAATATGCTCAGCAGTAGAAGCGATTGTCCCATTTCGACTAGAAAGGTCAAGAACATAGTCATGTTTATCCTTCATCTCCTGATACTCTAAGAATTGATTATATGTAGATTCTGGTAAACCCAGTGTTTCAATAAGGTGAGAATACGCAGCAATATGTAATGCTTCACGTGCCGCAAATCCCATCAGCATCATACGCACTTCTGGTTGAGGAAAGTAAGGTAGGTAATTATTGACGTAACCACCTGCCACATCAATGTCACCTTGAGTGAAGAAACGAAAGATGTTGGTTAGGAATTGCTTTTCTTCATTGGTTAGTTTCTTCTTCCAGTCTTTTACATCTTCAGCCATGGGTACTTCTGAGTGAAGCCAGTGCGCTTGCTCATGTTTTAACCAAGCATCATATGCCCATGGATAGTTGAATGGTTTGAAGTAGTTACGTTGGTCTGTTAGTTTTGTTTTTGTTTTTGTAATCATTTTATCCCTCGCATGCCAAACATTCAGTGCCTTCCGTCAGGTCATGCAAATTAATTTCTTTTATGATTTCTCGCTCAATACGCTTTGATACTTTATCAGCCTTAGCAATCTTATCACTGCGGCAATAGTAGAGAGTCTTTAGTTTTTGTTTCCATGCCATAAAGTGAACAGCATGGATGTATTTAATATGGCTGTCAGGTCTAAAGAAAAGATTGACTGATTGTGCTTGGTCAATATATTCTTGTCTGTCGCTAGCATGTTGAATGAGCCAACGCTGATCGATTTCCATACTTGTTTTGAATACGTCTCTTGTCCATTCGTCCAAGGATTCCATATGTTGTACGGATCCGTCATTGGCAATGATACTTGACCAAATTTCATTGTATTCATTTTCATCTTTTGCTTTCTCTTTAATAATTTTATCGAGGTAACGATTCTTATTCAGGTGAGAACCCGAAAGAGTGTCTTGACGATAAGCATTGGCACGATAAGGTTCAATGCTAGGACTAGTATTGCCCATAAGAATGGAAGAAGAAGCATTGGGAGCAATAGCCATAAGATGACTAAAGCGATTCCCAGTACCCATCGCATCAGGTGCTTCACCTCTCTCCAATCCAAGTTCTTTATTAGCGACATCTAATTTCTCTCTTATAGTTTTAAAGATGTTTTTGTTTCTACCAACTGCCAATGATGATTCCCATGGAATATTATTCTTCTGCAGATAAGCATGCCATCCTAAGGCACCAATGCCAATACTACGCTCACGAGTAGCAGAGTATACAGCCCTGGAAATGGTATCAGGTGCATTAGTAATAAAATACTCCAACACGTTATCGAGCATTTCAGCAACATCGCGAAGGAAGTGTAGTTCATCTTTCCACTCATCATAGTACTCCAAGTTTAATGAAGACAAACAACAAACAGCAGTGCGCTTTTCATTTGTTGGTAGAATAATTTCTGAGCAAAGATTTGATTGATTAATTTTTAAACCAAGATCTTTTAAGTGCTGCGGCATCTTACGATTAGATTCATCGATGAAATGAAGATATGGTTCACCAGTCATCATACGCATCTCAAGCAGTTTCTGCCAAAGTTCCTTTGCTGATACTGTTTCACGTACTTCCTTGGATGCTGGGTCAACAAGTTCCCAAGAGTCATCGAAGTTTGTATCAAGCATAGATTGCTCAATAATTTCCATAAACCGATCAGGAATATTAATTCCATGATGCATGTTTAGAGTACGCATGTTTTGATCGCCTGTTGGTTTGCGCATCTCTAGAAAATTGATAATATCTGGATGATCAATAGACAAGTAGGCAGCGTAACTCCCACGACGAGTCCTACCTTGTCTGTAAGCGAGAGATGATGCATCATACATTTTAAGGTGGGGCATAACTCCAGTAGACTTATCATCCGCTGAGCGAATGCCGAAACCGATGCCGACACCACCTCCAAGCATAGAGAGCCAATTTGTTTCAGATAGGTTATCAACTAGACCCTCCGCTGTATCTTCAATATAGTTAAGAAAGCATGAAATGGGTAGCCCACGACGAGAACGACCAAAAGAAAGGATTGGAGTAGAATAGCTGAGCCAATGATTACTGGCGTAATTGTAAATGCGCTGAGCGTGTTCAGGATCACTTCCGAATGTTTTCGAAACATATGCAAACCTTTCTTGAGGACTAACCTCATCATCTTTCATGTAACTTTCTTTTAATCTAAGCAATCCCAATTCATCAAATAAACTATCTTTTGTGTAGTCAACTCTTATCCCGTGCACTTCATCTGCCATTTAAAACTCCAAACATATATTTTTTATTCTACAAACTCAGATGCCATAGGAAATACGGTAGCGATAACTTTCGCACATTCCTTGGCAATTAACTGATGCTCTTTTTGTGTTCCATTTGCGGATCGGAGTTCTATAAAGTGAATCCAGCTACGCAATGTCCCATTCATATATAATCGACTCTCGGTCAATCCTTCAGGTAAGACTGCTCTTGCTTGCTCTTTGGCAATACCATTGTCGATTGCCCACCCATAGGCACTTTGCGCCACATCGAGTACACGCTTTTGTTGCGTTTCCCAAAATGCTTGAAGTGTTGGATTGTCGCATTCGATACTATTTTGTCTGTTCTTTGGATCTTGGAGTCTTGCTTCTCGTATAACAAAATCTAATTCTTTTGTTGGGTCAGCATATCGCTGAGAGAATTCTTGGAAAGAAAAAGAACGATGGCGCAACATTTGTCTTGCTATATCGCGAGTAGTTACTACCTCTAAACACATAGAAACCATTTCAAGTGGTGACCAATGTTTATGTTTTACTAGATAACGAATTAACTTCTCTGCTGTATCTGTGTTGTTTTGATTGCTTGGATTTGAAACTCTGGCACAAAATGCAATCAATTCTGTGGTATTTTCAACAAAGTACGACTCGGGCTGACTATAACTTATTAACTGTACTTTCAACATTTTCTCCATTCTGTAAATCTTAACTTTGCTTCCATACCAGAGAAGGTATTGTTATTTATGAGATCTAGAATTTGATCAGGAGTTCGTCCTGACAATATCATTTCATTAATATCTTTTTCTACCACAGTATCTGGATACATAACTACATTATACCCCTTGTCTATATACTTAGCAAGTTGTTTTGTTATTTCCTTGCTTCGGGGTTCATTGTCCATTACTATGGTTGCGTTAGTAAGCAACTGCCTAATAGTAGGGGTATCAAAACTGCTTCCTGATACAGCGATTGCGTTCGGAAGAAAAAGAGAGTCAATTGGTCCCTCAACCACATAGATTCTTCTAGCATAATCGATTCGTTCAAGTCCATATATTTTCTCCTCTGTTTCATCAATCTTGATGGTATAATACTTAGGTTCTTCCTTACCGAATGCTCTGCCTTGAAATGCGATTACTTTACCATGCGAATTAAAGTAAGGAATAACTAACCTTGGGTGTTCATCATTAATAGGTTCAGGAAACTTGGCTGTTATGCTATTAACATAAGATTTAAATTTCGGTGAGAAATAAAGTAATGACCAATTATCCTTGGGTATCTTTCTGCTATCAACATACTGCACGGCAGGGTGATCATCACGCATTCTATCAATACGAGATAACTCATCAAGGGTTGAATCAATAAGATCTAACTCAACTGTTGTTGGTAGTACTTCAGCAATGTCTTTGTGGTCATTATATCTTGTTGCGCCATTTTTGTATCGCTCAACAACATATTCATCGTATAGGTTTGAATCAATATACTTGATTAGATTACCAATGTTTGTGCTGTATCCACACTTGTGACACTTCACAAGTAAGTCTTGTTTAAATTTGTAGATATATCCTCTTGCTTTACGAGGATTCTTTGTAGAATCACCACAGATGGGACAACTGTAGTTCCAAAGATAGTCATTCTTCTTTGCAAAGTTGCGCAATCTCGTGCCTAACAAAGATGCGAATTTCATGTCAATATGTAGCATAATGTAATTATACCTTAAAACAAATAAAAAAGCAAGTCCTAAGACTTGCTTGTTGTTAAGAGAATACAGTTTACTTCATGAACTTTGCAAAGAAATCTAAGTGACCCATTAGGTAACCAACAACGATTGCACCACCGACAATCATCCACTTCCAGCGTTCAAGAAGATTAATTCTTTCACCAAGACTGTCGATCTTCTTTCCCATTGCATCATGTTGGTCTTCATCACTTTTTGCCAGGTCGTCAATCTTGCGATCGATGTGATCAGTAATCTCACGATTACCTGTGGTAATGCGAGAGTGTAGTTCTTTAATGTCTTGTTTCACGGCAGCGACATCTTCTTTTATGCCTTCTACTTGTGCTTCCAATTTTGCAATCCTCTCTATATCTATTGCCATTATTTGATTTCCTCGAACAATTTTCTTTGTGTTTTGTACCATTCAATCCATGAATCTAATTTAACACGACACTCATAATATTGCGAGTAGTTATCAGTAACAACTTGTAAAACATCACTCAACTTTGTAGTTGTTTCTGTTTGCTTCAAATCAGGGCAAGTTGACAGTAGATCTTTAGAAACTTCTGGAAACTTAACTGTAACTGGGACAGTGGTTGAACAACCACTTAATGCTATCAATGAAACAAGTAATAGTGTTCTCATTTACTTGCTCCAGGATTCTTTGCTGCTTGGTTTAAGATATCAAGTGCTTCAGGGGCAACCTTACACTCTGAATCAATAATCTTTTCTTTTTCAACAATCTTTTCTTGTATAACAACTTTAGTATCATGAACAACTTTTATCTTGTCAACATATACCTTTTGTATAACTACATTTGCTGCTTGACTTTTCTGTTCAACAACAGCTACCTTTGCTTCAACTTCTTTAACTCTCTCACGCCATTCTATTTCAACACTGTATCCACCCTTGAAGTAAACACCGAGTACCAATAGTAAAATTCCTCCAATCTTAACCGCATTCGCATAGGGTATAAGTGGAGGAATGTAACGAATGAAGTAACTAGAAAATGTGCCCAGCAATCCTACTATCAATATTAAATTGATAAACCATAAAAGGAACCAGTCAGGTAAGAAATGAAGCACCCACATTTTAGACTCCTAAAGGTGCTGGGCGACGAGTCATACCAGCAACTACGCCAGCCTGATTCTTTTGGTATTTCTTTATATCTTTTTTACCAATTTTCGGTTGGTCCGTTGAAACAGCTGCACCAGTGGCATTGGCAGCAACACCATCTTCTGCGATTTGTTTCAACACTTTCTCAATTAGTATTTCTTCTTCAACTAAAGTAACTTTATCTAATCTATGAACCAAATTTATAAATTGTTGTTCAGAGACAAAAGCTGATTTAGTTTCTACCTTTTCTTTAACAAAGTAGTAAGCAGAAACCAAATTTTTCAAATTTGATTCGCCACCTGGCAGTTTATTAATCAATCTTTTCAAATTGAAAATCAAGCGAGTAAGATAGTTAAATGCATCTTTCTCTGCTTGAGTATTTAAATCTTTTGCGTGCTTCAGTAATTTACCCTTGGCATCTACTATACCAAGTCTGTAGGCATCTGTCTTATCAAATGGTGTGACAAGCATATACAGCAATCTTGCGGCAATTATGTTGTCCATTAAAGCTGATGCCATTTATATCTTCCTTAGTGCATTAATAATATTTTCATCTAGAGATATATCAGAAGTCCTAATACCATACTGTGGTACTGACTCGGGCATTCTCTCAAGATAAACAAGGAATGTTACAAGAACATCCCAATACTTTTCATCAATCTTATAAAACAACATATTAGTGGCAGAGTCACCAAATACATTGTAGAGTACTATAATGTGATTAAGGATCAACCTCTCTCGAAGTTCATCCGACTGTTTATATCTTGTAATCAGTTTCTTTAGATATAGAAATATCCTTAGATCCTTGTCAAATTCTTCTATGTTATGACACTGCGGATTATCGTAGTGGTGCATAGCATAAACTAGAAAATTATCTTCACTCAATTTTTTATTAATGTCAACCACATTTCTCACTTCAAATCAAAAGGAGAGGGAGAAGATCTCCCTCTTACATAAAGTATTTATTATGCGTCTGGTAACACTGCATCATCAGCTGCATCGCTAGAGATAGTACCCATCGCAACTAATGTCTCATACTGAATACGACCAGCACGACCGCCAGTACCAACAGTACGACGAACCCATCCAGGATGAGTAATGTGACCACCTTGTGAAGAACCAGAACCAAGTGAAGCAGTTGCAGTTGCTACAGTAGCACCAGAAACAACAAAGTATTGAGCATTATTACCAGTACCAGTAATATCAACAACAGTTTCAGTTGTATAAGTCAAACCAGTCAAAGTACCAACAGTAGTAGTCAAAGCAGAACCAGCTTCAGTAGTCAAAGTGAAACCAGTTACGCTTGGTGAAGTACCAGTAACGGCAGAAACTTTATAAGTTGTACCAGTTGCGTAGCTAGTAATAGTACCAGTACCACCTAGTGTACCAGTGATAGTAACACGATCGCCAGCAGCCAAAGTAGAGTTACCACAAGTAAATTGACCACCAGTACCAGAAGTAGCAACAGTAGCTGCGATAGTTCCAGTAGTGTTAGCAGCTTTTACCTCGAATGCGTTAGCAGTGCGACCAGCAGTAGCAACATAGTAAGTTGTACCAGAAGTCAAACCAGTAGCAGAAGTAGATCCACCATTGTTATAGACAACAGCATCACCAGCTGACAAACCATGAGCAGTATAAGCAATGGTATCAGTAGAAGCAGTAATTCCTGAAGTAGGAATAGTGCGTTTTGGAGCAGCGATAGTGATTGTTGGAGCAGTAATATAACCAGTGCCACCAGCTGTCAATGGAACAGCAGTAACTGCGCCAGCAGCAAAAGTAACAGTACCAACAGTCGCTGTATCACCAGTGAAAGTTTGTGAACTATTACCAGTACCAGTCAAGTCGATAGCAGTACCTGCTTGAGCATTTGCCAAGCTGCTTGCTACTTTTAAAGTATTTGCATCAACAACGATTGTATAGTAAGCAGTTGCATCAGTTAAACCACCAAGGACAGTACCAGATGCAGCACTGTATGTTACCTTAGTGCCAGTCAACATACGATGATTAGTAACAGTAATAGTATCAGCAGTAGTGCTAACAGCAGTAGTTGCGATAGTTACTGCTGTTGGAGCAGCAACAGTTGCAGTTGGAGCTTCTAAGTAACCAGTTCCAGCAGTTCCGATTTGAATGTTTACAACATTATCGCCACCAGCAGTTTCTTCAGTAGTGTCAACACCGTAAACGAACGATGTATCACCAGCTGAACCGAATCCGCTGCTATTAGATGCTTCGTGTGCAACGAAAGCTGGTTTCTCTGCTAGAGTATATGATTGAGCAGAACAAGTAGTAACAGTTCCGTTACCATTGTTACGACCCATAATTACTTTAGCAGCAGTGTCGGAAGTAATAGTAACGATTTGATACTCAACTCCGTTTGCTTTTAAAACATTACCGATTTTTGCTTCTGAAGTAAACAGCGTGCTAGAACCAGTAACAACACCAGTGCTGGCGATGCTAACAGTTCCAGTAGCAGACTTACTATCTTTATTTCCCCATAGTGCCATGAGATTTCTCCTTAATTATTTGTTAGAGTTTGGCAAGTGTAATTTATATCCAGTGTATTCTACACCAGACTTCTGTTTAGAAGCACTGCCAATTTGCTTTGCTCCCGATTTAGCACCAGCAGGTCTGCCACGACCACGCTTTTCTGCTGATTGAGTTGGCTTATCTTCTTCATCATCTTCTTCTGGTTGATTACCATATGAACGACCCTGAATTTTACGAACAGGTAGATCAGCCATTTTTACTTCATTAATGTCTTGTAAAAAATCTCTAAACGATTTCATGTTTTCTTCCTTGACAGGTTTCTTTTCTTTTTTCTTTTGGCGCAGCATCCATGCTTCGTCAATATTATCTTCTGCAATAGTATATTTATTTGTTTCAGTAGTTGATTCATCCATCTCAGAGTACAAATCATACTCTTTTGGGTCTTTGGCTTCATTAATATGGTGGTTATGTTTATTTGCAGTTGCATAAGCAGTGCTGGCACGATCAGCACCATGCATGCCTGTTTTAGAATATGCGCTTAGATACGCTTGAGCATGTTCAATTGCGTGCTTCGGTGTCTTATATGCATGTTGACCAAGATACATTGTTTTACCAGTGTCTTTGGCAATAACATGAGGACGATGACCGCCAAACTGAGATGTTTCAGAAGTTGAGTGATAATCATCAGCATAGATTTTTTCATCTAGTTGCTCAACTTCTTCTTTCATATTAGTTGGATGACCAACTCTTGGTTTCATTTGTTCTTTCTTTTTCGGTGGAACTGGAGCAACAGGAGCATGCGTTTTTACACCGCTGGCTTTACCATTTGGGAATGCTCTTTCAACATCAGAAGAATACATACCTTCTTCAAGTTCGGCTTCTTCTTTCATGCCCTTTTTTGCAGCATAGAAAGCAGCGAGTGCCATTTGACGACGCTTCTCTGAAGATTTACCAGCAAACTGTGGATTCTTAGAATGTACGAAGTCATCAATATAAGCAGCAGCACCCATAGATGGTTTCAATACTTCATCAACCTGTTTTGGTAAATGTGGAGTTACTTTGAATTTGTGTAGTTTACCATCACCGAGTTCTTTATTTGCTTGAATGTGGACTTGTTTACCATCATTCTTCATAACTCTACCATGCATCTTGTCGCCAGTCTTAGATGCATAAAAGTCAACTTCTCTATTAGCTGGCTGGTGAATGTCATGTTTAGCGTGGTCTGGGTGCATCAATCCATGTGATGCATATTCGCGACCATTGATAAATGCTTCATCAACTTGAGTTTCTTCAGCCATACCAAAGTGTTGTTTCTTCAACTTATCTTTTTCTGGATTGTACTCATTATAAGTTGCGTTCAAATGTTTGTTCAAAGAAGAACGAGCAAGATCACGAGCACGGCTCATTGGTCCATGTTTTGCGCCAGACTTATCAGTAATAACACCTTTAGTAGTCTTATATGGTTTGTCAAATGGTGGCTCATCAGCAGTTTCGCTAACTACTTTTTTCTTTTTATTGCGAAGAATCTTAAAGTCTTGATCATCTAATTCACCATTGTGGTTCTTGTCAAGATTCTTTTGTCCACCTTTTAATTCTTCTTTAACAGTGTTGCATGAACACTTGCTCATTTTCTCGCCACAACCTTTACATGTTTCTTCTTTTTTATTTTCTGAAAGAAGACGCTTATATGTTTGATCCAAATTTTCCATCTATTATTCCCCTGCCTTGTTTAATGTAGATCTAAGCATCCAAGCATGTTTCTTGTGAGCCATCATACGATCTTGAATATAATTTTGTAAACCGAATTCTTGCTGATTACCTGCTTCGTCATATGCTCTCATTAGAGAAGCCAATACTAATTGATTAGTTGCGAACAAGTCATTCAACATACCAGTGTTATCTGTTCCAACAGTGATAACTTCATCAGGAACTGTTCTTGCTTTATCCAACTCTAATAGTGAGTGAATCGCACGACCTTGAATTTGACGAATCTGTTCAGCAGTGCTATCTAGACTGGCATATACTTCTGTGTAAATATTTTCAAAGAAGTCATGGAGCATTGGGAATAACTTACCCTCTACATTCCAGTGGTAGCCATGTGACTTGATGTACATTTCGTGGCTATCAGCCAGTACAGTCTGCATTAATCTAATTAAAGTAGTTTCCATAGGTATATTTATGTCTGATTATTAGTGTTAGAGAAGGCATCAAATGGAGCTGTATTAGAAATACTCAAAGTCTTATTGTCTTTAATATCTTTGTACTTCTTTTTAGTCTTTCCATCAGGATTCAATACCCATGCTTCATTTCTTTGCTTTTCCATTTTATCCAAGTGCTTTTGATACGCTGTCGCAGTATCAAGTTTAGTTGGATCATCAGCCTGAGCAGGTTTACCATTCATTTTGCTGGCAGCAAAGTTAATTCTTTTTGGATGAAACTTACGATCCTTGAATACCCAGTTACCATCCTTGTCCTGAACCTGAACCTTTTTGGTTTTAGTATCAGAACTATACATATCTTCTTTAAACTGACCATGTTTCTTCAGGTCGTTGTCGAACTGTTTTCTAGTTGCTTTATTAATACCAGCAAAACGCTTATCGCCTTTTTTATAGTTACCAGATTCGTCAGCTGCTTTAGCGTCTTTACCAGCAGCTGACTTATACTTTCCCAAGAGATCAGTTGACAATTCGTCAATCATTTCGATTTCTTCATTGGTTTTGCGATTACCCATAACACGATCTAAAGCACGATCAACACCTGCCTTACGATTCTTACCCATATCCTTTTCGATACGATTATACATATCTGGCTTCACGCCAACTTTATCTAGATGTTTCTTAGTAGCTGCGCCATAATAATTGCCTGCTAATTTTGAAGAGATCTCATCAATGTGTTCAACTTCTTCGTGAATTTTGTAACCTTGTTTCTCTAAGTGTTTGCGAGCATGGTGTTCCATATCTGACTTAGAGTTAGTAGTCATGCCAGTTGTAACAGTGCGCTTATGTT